>JAEEGJ010001934.1_pt1 | contig 257611 bp, 234 predicted proteins | sample 8958761 | NCBI WGS metagenome assembly JAEEGJ01 (sample SAMN16246546, study PRJNA631951) | gut metagenome | biome: gut microbiome; feature: rumen; material: RS-attached | host: Bos | place: Iran: Karaj | collected 2018-10 | reverse complement strand
TGCGACAGAGGAGCGCTGCCCTCTAACGACGCGCCGTTTAATGTAGAGATGCCTGCTGCGGGGTCGGACAATCGTTGTCCGGCGGTTGAGGAAATATGGCGAACTTCAACGGCATTCGCTCCTGCCTTTTGGCGGGAGCGTTTTTTTTGGAAGTTAACACAACAAAAAAAGCCTTGAATGGGCAAACGAAAGAGGGTTCTTATTACCCCCACGATTGACCACTCAAGGCTCTTTAAGTGTAAGCCAAAAAGAAGAAGTTGTCAATAAAGTAATATTTTAATGCGCGGAACGCGGACTAGCGCTATATTGAAAGGCGCTATGGAACTGCCTGACATCAAAAATCTTTTTTCAGACCGCTTGTACGAACAATGCCTCCTGCGCGACATAACCCCGGACGAACTTGCCGAAGAATTGTCAAAAAACTTCGACAACGAGTGGCTCAAGGTATGTTTCCCCGGAAAAGAATTCTCAAAAGTCTTCGACAAGGAGCGGCTCAAGGCGTGTTTCGCCGGAAAAGAAATGTTTACAGACGTACTTTTGATAAGCGTTACAAGATACTTTAAAATAAACGTGGACTCATTTTTTGAGCTTGGAGAAAGGGTGACGGAAAAAAGCGCCGTTATTCCCGCAATACGGGAAAGAAAAATAAAGCATCTTGAAGAAGTCTTGGACAGAAAAATACCGTACACCGCGGACAACTTTGAAGAAGTTCTAGAGTCGGCTGTAAGCGAAGCCTTGGACAAAGAGCTTATGTCTACTTCAAAAGCCGCAGCCATATTGAACGTAAGCGTGGAATATGAGATGAAACTTTGAAAAAGAATTTAATTCCATCCTCCACGCCCTCACCGCTCATAAACAATAAGCTCGTCCATAGAAACACCGTAAATCTTCGCCAAAAAGACAAGGTTTTCGATTCTGGGAAGAGTCTTTTTCTCGGGGTTCTCCCAATCGTATACGGCCTGCGGATATTCAAAGTTAAAGAGCTTTTGAACGTCCGCAATTTTTAGCCCGCGCTCCTCTCGGATTTCTTTGAGCCGCCTTGACGTTGCGGGAATGTCAATCACAGGTCTTTCCATAAATCTTACTCCCCTTCTTTATTATCAAAAGGGCCGACAAGGTCTAGCAATTCTTCAACTAAAACTTTTTCGCCGCCTTTTTCTTCTTTTACAAAGCCGCGAGGAAGCTTCCAGCGCTGGTCAGAAATCGCCTTGGCGCCGCGAAAGTTTTTCCAACCCGCGGCGATTTCGTCCGGCGAAAAGAGCGCGATTTTGTGGCCGGTCTCGGAATCATCCATAAGCGTGTCCATAAAGACAGACGTTATCGCGTCTTCGATGCTGCGCGGATCGTCGTGGCATTCTTCAAGAATTCTTTCCTTGATGAACGACGACAAAACCTTAGGAAGCCATTCCGCCTCAATGCCGTTGTTGCAAAGCCAAGCCTTGTAGCAACTGTCTATCACGCAATCCTTGAGCTGCTTGTGGCTATAGTTTTCTATGTTAAACACGCGAAGGCGGTTTACAATCGGCTTTGGAATTCCTTCAAGCGTGTTCGCGGTAAAGATGTAGTTTATTCCCGAAGCGTCAACGTTGATTCCGATAAAGTTGTCGTAAAAGCGGCGGGCGGTGTTCTTTTCCAAAATGGAATAGAACACGGTTTCCACGCTGTAGTTTTGCTTGCCGTTAACCTTGTCCAATTCGTCAAAGTGAATCACGGGATTCTTCAAAGGACCTTCGCCTTTTTTGTCGGAGAACATCGCTTCTATTATGCGGCCGTGGCGCGAATGCGTGTAGCCGGGGTCGGAACCAGTAAAGGTAAAGGAAGCCACGTCGTTCCCCAAGTCTATCTTTAGAGTCTTTTTTCCCATTATGATTTCGCACAGTTCCGAAACAAAGGAACTTTTTCCGCAGCCCGGGCCGCCGACCAAAACAATCGGCTTAAAGCTGATGTCATGGTTTTCTTTGAGCCTGGCGATTTCAAAGGCGCTTAGAATGTATTCAACGACTTCCGACATATTGGGATATTTTTCCAAAAGCTTTTTTATTCGGGAAGCCTGTTCGTCAGTCGCCTTGACGCATCTTGCCTCGCCCCTCAATTTGTCGATAAGCGACTCAATCTCTTCCTTTTGGGAGACAACCGAATCAAGGTGTTTTTCCGCTTCCCGCTCGTCGATAATCGTTTGTTTTTTTTCGCCGTACCAGCCTGGAATGCGGGCGTTGTTGGACAAAAAGCGCAGGTCGCTTGAACCGCACATCGGGCAAGAAAAGGTTTTGTTCTGCCCCTTCTCTTTTAGGAACACAAAGAATTTTTTGCACTTGTCGCAGCGCTTGATCCTAGCCTCATAGCGCTCGTTGGACAAAGAGCCGTCCGCATGGATTTGAAGAATTCTTTCTTGCGGAACTTGGCTCCTGTATTTTTCCATGTCGGGAATTCTTTCTTCGTAAACCATAATGGCTTGCTCCGGCAAGACGAAAACTTCGTCCGACGGAGAATACCTCGCCTCAATTTTCAACTCGTCCAAAACTTCCGCCAAGCGTCGTTGCGCGTCGCTCTTGTAAACAATCTCTTTCATAATAATTCCTCCTATAGCTCAAAGCCGATTTTGCGGCTTTTTTTGTTGTCTTTTTTACCCGCGACCATCGTCTTTAATTCATCTGCGATGTAGTCCGCGCAAATTTTTTCCTTGTCCAAAAAGCGAATCCTTTGCCCCAAGGCGCCAAAGTCGCCGGGAGTGATGTCGCCCGCCCTGAAAATTTCATTAAGCTTTTCGCCGGAAATTTCGTAGTCAGGAAAATATTTTTTCCACAAGATTTCCGTTCCCTCTTTTGTGAGCGGCTTAAAGCAAACCTTAAAGTGAAAGCGCCTGTCGGTGGCCGAATCCAAAATTTCAGGCAAGTTGGTGTTGCAAATCACGATGTAGGGATAGCGCTCCATCTGAACCAAAAATTCGTTGGTCATTACATCGTTGTGGTGGTTCAGCGTGTCGCCGCGTTCGTTCAAAAAGGAGTCGGCCTCGTCAATCAAAAGCACGGCCTTTTTGTCCGCCGCTTCCTCAAAAACGCGCTTGATGTTTTGCTCCGTTTCGCCGACAAGGCTTCCCAAAATGTCCGACGCGCGCGCAGTCACAAGCGGCTTGTCCAGCATCTTGGAAATTTCTTCCGCGCAGGCGGTCTTTCCCGCGCCTGAAACTCCGTAGCACAAAATCCTAACGCCCGACTCCTTGTCGTATTGCCCGTTTTGATACTCGTCCGCGTTCTTCAGCGCGCTGACAAGCTCTTCGATTCGCGGGCTTGTGTTCAAAGCCTCAAAAGAAAAGCGCGCGTTTTTCCTAACGTCGTCATCGGGCCGCTTTTTGTATTTTTCCTCAAGCAATTCCATCGCAGCGTCGGGAGAAAGCCGCGTGGCGTTCTTTAGAATCTCGGCGGCATCTTCCCAATCTTCCGGCGGGATTTCCAGCTTGGCGCTTTTCTCGCTCGCCGCTTGCAAAAATTTTTCAGGAATTTTTCGCTCGTAAAAAAAATCCTTGGAGCGCTCTTGGCGCAAATTTTCTTTGGGAACTTGTATCTCGGCGCAATGCAAAACGCTGGCCCCAAGGTCTTCCAAGCCTTCCTTTAAATCTTGCGGCGAGCCTTGCGCGGCGACAAAAATCGGGCAGCCGACCATTCTTAGGACCGAGCCGTTTTGTTCCGTCGCAGAATGCCGGCCCTTGCTTTTTGTCTTTACCCTAACGCCAAGCCGCCCTTCTTTGGGGCAGTCCAAAAGTTTTCGAGCGCATTCTTGGCTTATGAACATCGCGGCCTTTCTTCCGCGCAGGCGGCTTGAAAGCGCGTAAACGTAAAACTCAAGCTCTTCCTGACTGAGATATGAAAGTTCCGGCGAAAACTCGTAAAGGTCAAGCCGCGCAAGCTTGCAATCCCACGCGATAAAATTCCTGACCGACCAATCGCTTAGGCCGCTTACAATTTGCCAACAGCCTTTATGGTTTTCGATGTATTCAAGCGTTTGGTTCATTGCAAGGCTTAAAGTTTTATCGTTGTCCGCGCTTATTTTGTGGTAATCGTAAATGTCGCGCTTTTCGTCGGGAACGATTTTGCAAAGCGAGCAGCTTGCGTTCTCGTCCTTAAAAAAAGCGTAGACGTACTCGCGGACAGTCCAAGCCTCGCTGAACAATCCAAGCCGCAACATTCTGTCGTTCAACTTGCGGGCAAGCGAGAACCATGTGTCAAAGTCCGCTTTTACGACGTTAGAAAAAATTCTCGACTTGTACTTATCTCCTTTTGAATCGGGAAAAAGCCATCCCCATTCCTTTTGAGCAACGGCCAAGAGCAAAAGCTGCTTTTCAAAATAGTTCAAGTTCAGGCCGTCGCAAAAAGATTTTGCGCAAGGGGTGTCCAGCATTTTGTCGATTGGCGTTTTGTCCTTATATAGCGCTGCTTTCGTATCCCTGTGAAAGATGAAAACATCTCGGAAAGCGTCAAAATCGTTCTTCAAGTCGTCTAAAAACATTTCAATGATTTTATCAATGCGTATTGGAAGTTTCTTTTCAAGCTCTTGATATTTTTCGTTCCTCCGCTTCTCCAAAAGGAACACATAACATTTGAGCAAAGATTCAAGTTCATCGCGCGAATAAATGCGCTCCAACAACTCGCCGCAAAATTTTCCGCTGTAAAAAATCACTCCCTCAAAGCATTGGTCGTAAACGTAAGACGAAAGCTCCCTATCGTCAAAGCAAAGCGCTGGCGCCGCCACAGGCTCGCGGCAATTAGTTTTCTTTTCTTCCAAAACTCTCATAAGCAACCTCCATTCTGCGCGTAGGATAACGCGGGAACGAAGATCTGTCATTAAAGCATTGCTTGAAATAGGAGATTTCTCCCTATTGACAAAACAAGAAACCAGCGCTATATTTTAAGTATTGGGGAGAGTTCTCCCCATATCAAAACAACTAAACGACCTAAGGAGGCGGCTTTTATGAAAGAATTTGAGCATGTTTTTGAGCGCGAAACGCTGGATTTGGTGAAGACTGGACAAGCCTTGCGGGAAATTAGAAAAAAGCAGAAAATCGCGGTTCCCGCAGTCGCAAGACATCTTGGAATTACGGGCCAATCAGTGTATAATTGGGAAATCGGCGGACAAATAAAATTGGAGCATTTGGTTCCGCTGTGCAGATTCTACAAGGTCAGCTTGGACAATGTGGTCAAGCTAAAAACGGAAAAGGCAGTGTATTGCGATTATGACGAATGATTTGGACAACGACAATTTTCTAAAATCCCAAGATGCGAATATGCTCGTCAGGCTTTACCTCAACTATTTGGGAAAAGACGGCGGCCGCTCTTCTGTCCGCGCCTTGCTGGACAAAAGGGCGCTTTCGCCGGAAGTAAAAGAAATTGTCTTAAAAGTTTGTCCAAAAATTTCTTACGACGACTTTAAAAAGTTCTTTACTGACGCAGGCTGCGCCGAGTTTTTCCGCTACGAGGACGACTATGACTTTTTTATGCCCAACACGGATTTCCTTGAAGCGGCTTGCGACTCGCCAAAACACACAAAAACAAACCATGATTTGTACAAAAAAGTTTTTGGGCTGTTAAAAGCAAAGGCCGGCGAAACAGTCGCGAATTTTTACGGAGATCCGCGCGAGTTTTTCTCCGCGGCCACGCGCCTGCCAGCCTCCATTCACGCAGTGTCATTTTACGCGACAAAAACGGAATGGCTTTCATACAATTTGCTGAATGACGTTTACGGAACGTCATATAAAGCGGCGCGGCTTATACCTTCCGACCTAAAAAATCCAAATGAAAAAATCGAACGGCGCTTTTCAAAAATATACGCCTTTCCGCCAATCTATCAAGCGCCGGTTGAAGGCTCGCCCCGCGCCTCCTGGGATTACATCAACATGGAGCGGACAAAAAGCGACAACACGGAATTTTACATCCAACGCGCCTTGGATTGTTTGGAAGACGGCGGCCGCGCGGTAATTCTTGTGTCCAACGCTTTGTTCAGCCGCAATTACAAGGCCTTGCATAGAAAATTCATTGAGCAAAAAAATTTGTCGCAAGTAATCCACTTGCCGTTAAAGTCCATAACGCCAAAAGACGTAAGCGCAAGCCTTTTGGTCTTTGAAAAACGCGCGGACCTTTTAGGAATAAAATTCATCGATGAACGCAACAAAGACAAGCGCGAGATTTACGTTCCCTACGAACTTATACAAGAAAACAACTGTGAATTGAACGCGGCCTTTTACAAAGACCAAAAGGCAAGCAAAAAGGCGTTCATGCTTGGCGAAGAGGCCTTGATTGCAAAAAGCGCTCCAAGCGCTTCAAAGGTTATTTTTGCGGAAGAAAAAAACGCGGCAAAAAAAATCATAGGCCGCTACTTGAGAATATCGGACATAGGCGACGGCCGCGTTCAAAACACAATGAGGCCCATCGTCGGCGTGGCGGAAGGCTGCAAGTTTGACCCGCTTGAACCAAAAGACATAGTCCTTGCAAAAGTAATTCCTATAAAAATAGCGCTTGTTCCAAGCGGGGAGAAAATTTTTCCCGCCGAAAGCCTCTTTATTGTCAGAATCAAGCCCGGCTCGCGCTTGAACCCTTGCTATTTAAAAAGTTTTTTGGAATCGCAGGCAGGACAGGATAGCCTTGAAAAAATCGCGACTGGCGGCAGAATGAAAACCCTTTCAAAAGGCGCCTTGGAAACTTTGGAAATTCCCTTTATGCCTCAAAGCGAGCAAAAAAAATTTGAAGCAAAATACATGGCCTTGGAAAAACGCCTTTTGGATTTTGACAAGCAAATCGAAGATTTGCGCGCCGCGCAAAAAAACTTATTGTAAACTGCAATCAATCAAATCGAAATATCATTCGCTCAAGAAAAGCCCGTTGACGTGAAGAAACTTCGTCTCCCCGTCGCGGATCTCGATTTCGGCGAAGCCCGTGGTTGCGACCGACGGAACGATTCCGAAGAGCGCCGTCACGGCGTAAACCTTGTACTTTCCGGCGTCCAAGTATATGTTTCCGTAGTTGGACTCAAGCCCATGCTTTTCGTTCCACACGCGCGAATAGGACGCGGCCCCAGACTTCTTGGCGTACACGCTCTTCAAGTAAACGGCGTCGGACTCCGTGTCCACGACCAACAAGCCTTGGCCGTCGGGGATTCCCATAGAGCAGGAGCACAAGGCCATGGCGAACGCGAAAATTGCAATAAGAGATAATTTGATACAGAACTTCATTGCGGCCTCCTTTTTTTAAACAATTATAAATGCCTTTAAGCCGGCTGTCATTAAAGCAGAGCTTTAATGCGCGAATCGCCGACTTGTATTAAAATTAAAAAAATAGATTTCACGGTCAGTGCATCGAAACAATTCACATTATGGAGAATAAGAAAATGAACCACGAAAAACAAACCCCGGCATACAGCGATCTTTACATAGAGGACGCGCGGAAAACCATAGCGCATTCTTTCGATTACGCTGTAAAGAAATTGAATTATTCGCTTGAGGAATACGCAGAACTTTTCGCGAACTTTGAATATATAGACCTTATTGAAACTGGAGATCCTCATTATGTCGCAGGAATGAGCGGAATAGAGTTGGCAAAAGAAATTTGCGGAAAAACTGAAAGGTATGGCCGGATTCCATACAACCCCGGACTTGAATATTGGACAGGTTGGATTCTAAGCTATTACCAATGGTCAAGAAACATCGCCTATAAAACGATTCTTAGCAAATTTCCAATCGAACGTTTTAGAATGGCGTATCCGACTTTCCACGAGGAAAACGAGCGGCGCATGTTTGAATATATGGACGATGTAATTTAATTGCCGCCATTCTCTTTCAGTTCGCAAAAAAAATCTTCCACAGTCCATTCGCGCTTTGATTTGGGCCACTGCAATTTTTTTCTTTCTCCCGGAGCCAGCGAGATTCTTACGCCTTTGATAAAAAGATCCAAATTAAAGTCGCCGCGATTTTCAACGTACATATTTCTTCCGCCGTTTTGATGGGAATAAAATTCTATTAGACCTTGCTTAACGTACCACCTAATGTCCACTTCTTTATGTGTAAGGCGATCTTCAACTAAATAAGTGTCTACAAGCATTCCAAGATGTGGATAGGAAATAAATTCTCTCCGCGCTCCATTTGAGTCATAAAAGAATATCGTCTCAAAATAAAACTCCTGCAAGTCCGACAAAACCAAAAGCATGTCGTCTTTGCCAAGGCCGCTTGTGTCTATCGGCTTAAAATACTCCGCCTTTATTTTTTCATAATCGGGAAGAACGATTTTTGAATTGTCCTGCTTTTCAAAAAAGCAGGATTCAAACGCGCAATGGTAAAGAGTGTTTTCAGTTTGAATCAAATATTCTTTTTCGTCGTAGTCGATTGAAATCTCTTTTACAGGCGAAGTGTGTCCGATTGTAAAGTCGTAGATTCCTGGCCGGTTGAAAAAAGCTCCGAACGCAACCTCGTAGTATTCGCCGTACCATTCCATTTCGTCCACATGCCACTTTCGCAAAGTGTTAAGCTTAAAATTCACTTGTTTGAACATAACGCTCGCCTCCTGTTTTTGACAATTATAAATGCCTTTAAGTAAGCTGTCATTAAAGCAGTGCTTTAATGCGCTGATCCCGCTCTTTGCGCTATAATGGCCGCATGAAAGTTTTAGTTGTTCCAGACGTTCACGGCTCGCGCGAGTGGGAGGTTGTGAAAACTTTTCCGCAAGATTCCTACGACCGCATTGTCTTTATGGGTGACTACTTTGACGCATGGGAAAACAAGTGGCCCGAACAAGGCGAAAACTTTGAGGCGATTTGCGCCTTTGTCCGCCAAGACCCGGAGCGCAGAAAGGCTCTTTTAGGAAACCACGACTGGAGCTACCTTAGCGCGACGGTTTACGGCGCGGGCTGTTCCGGCCATCAAAACGCAAGGTCGGGCATAATAGAGAGCCTCCTGATTTCCGCCCGCGACATATTGGACTTGGCGTTTGAGGCGGACGGCGTGGTGTTCTCGCACGGCGGATTTTCCAAAACTTGGGTCGCGACAATTCTAAAACTTTTTAATATGAACTCAAGCGAATGGTCGATTGACTTTTTGAACAAGACTTGGCGCTCGCTTTCGCTCCAAAAGGGAGACGCTGCGTTCAACTACGAGTTTGAGGAACTCTTGGACTGGCACGGATATTTTAGCGGAAGCGGAAACGAGGTCACGCAAGGCCCGCTGTGGATTCGGCCAGAGGCTCTTTTGCGCGACGCGTATTACCGAACGCAAGTGGTTGGCCACACCGAATACTGCCTCGGCGATTTTGTCGCGCTCACGGACAAAGACATGAAGACTGGCCGCGAAAATGTCGTGGTAGCGACGGACTCAAAGCGCCATCAAGTTTTTGGAATCATCGACACAAATAGCCTTGGCGTCCAGCCTATGACGCTTGTGGAATTCAACAGCTTCTACAAAAAGACGATGAAGAAAATAAACGACATAAAGTCGCAAGTCGGCGGCGAGCCAAATTGGAGCCAAGAAAACGCGACGCAAAAACTAGCCGCCGCCTTTGGCCAGCCGCTCGCCTCGCGCTATTACAAGGCGTTCTTTGAGGAAGAAAAATGAAGCGCTGCGGACTTATTGGCAAGGCTATCTTTCACAAATCAAAAACATATATCGGCTGGCGTAAATCCTTCGAGTGGCCGAAAGCTTCATCGTTTTTCAAAACGGCGCAGGGCTCTTCAAATGTTGAATTGCGCGTGAGGGCTTCTTCTATCGTTCCGCCCTCCTCCTCAAGGTTTTCGCCGCCCAAAGTTTCATGCTCGTAGCTGGAACTATCCTTTAAAAGAATCACTTTTGTTGGATGGAACACTTGCGCAAGATTTTCTTTGATTAACGAAACAAGATTTTCTTTCCATTCCTTGGCATAATCGACATTCTGGGCAAAGAAATTGTTCATTGCATGCCATCTGCAAAAATCCACTTTATCCGTCCAGCCGGGCAACTTTCTAATCAGCAATGTGTTTTTTTCAAATTCCAACTCAATCTCTGAATCGCCGCAAGTCTTATAAATATGTATGTCTCCGCCCGGATTTGGAAATTGCTTTTCCAACAAACCGTCAGCCCAACCGCCAATAATTCGCCATTTGCCGTCAGCTCCGGCGCGCTTGTTAAATTCAGCCAAAAAACTTTGCGCGCAATCCGTCGGCAAGTCATGTTCCACATAATATAAAATGTCAACGCCCATATTTGTAATTATAACGCGCGCCGGCGGTTCGCGCATTAAAGCAGAACTTTAATGACAAAAACGCGGACGCGCGCTATATTGGAAGGCGCCGGGGGAACAACGGAGAAATCCGCTAACTTGGGCAACGTCGGCAAGATTTCGTCTTGCGGTTTTATGAGCCAAGAAAATCAAAACACCGCGTAATAAGAGCGCGGCATATTGGGTTTTCTTGGCTCCTTTTTTTGCAAAAAAAAATTGCCCAACGATATCATACAGTCGATTGGGCAAAAAAAAGCCTCAAGTGGTCAATCGAAAGAGGGCTACCATTGCCCCCACGGTCGGCCACTCAAGGCTCTTTAAGTGTAAGCCAAAAATAAGAAGTTGTCAATAAAGTATTACTTTAATGACAAAAAAACAGACTAGCGCTATAATCAATCCTGTCGAGAGCGTTAAGTGTGCTAACTCGCATATAGAGCGTAACCACACTTAACGCTCTCGGCATATTTTTTTGGAAGCAATGGCGGCATCCGCCGCTTCCTATTTCGCTTTGTTCGCCCTCGCCCCCACAGTCTTGTAAATCTTCAGTTTGTCCCTTTTTCCGATTCCCCAAATTTCCACCACTTCTATTTTCTCGGCGGAGAGCAGCCTGTAAACAATCCGTATGCTTTTGTTGCATGCGTACATTTTGTAGAAGCCGGTCAAATCCACGTTGTCCTTGTTTCCAAGCTCCCGGCCCGCGAATGGGTTGGCCTTCAGTTTGTCAATTTCCTTGTTGACGGATTTTCTTTGGCTTCCGTCAAGATTATTGTAGTCTTCGACGGCTTCGGGAATGAAATTGATTCGGACTTCTTTTTTTTCTTTGTCCATCAATCTTTCCTTATGGAATCCCAGCTGACAGATTTCGCCGCGTTGTAGCGCTTCATTCTTGGGGCAAGGTTTTCCGCGATTTCCAACCGCTCGAAAGCCTCTTCTAAGGCGGAAAGATATTCGTATTCGCGGAAGGGAACAATAACCGCCTCCATATTGTTGTTTTTGAGAATGTATACAGATTCGTTTTTCTCGGAAACCTTTCTTACGGTTTGGGTCAATTCCTTTTGCAGCCTTGTAATCGGCATCATTTGGGCAGTTTCCACCATCATGCAGCCACCTCCATATATATATATATAATTATACATATTTATATATATATGTCAAGAAGATGGCAAGCCTATTTTCATTTGCCATTTTGGTCAAGTGAACCTACAACAGCGGCGTATAGTTTTCTTTGAGCGGCGTAGACTTCGGGAAACATATCGGGTCGCTAATAGGTGTAGCGCTCAGTCATGTCAGACTTGTCTTTGTGGCCCAACCAAGCTTGTCGCAGATTCTAGCGAACGTGTTGTATACAGCGCGCGAGAACATAGGACGTTCTGCAGAAAGCCCCTCAAACACCCATTCGGTCCGCGACTCTCCGAAATCAAAATTCTCCAAGATTGGGACCTTTCGGCTTTCGCCGGTCTTTGCGCTGCCCAACCACAGGCTATCAGAATACGTGTGAGAAACGTCGATGTAGTTTTCGCGCAGGTCCTCTTTTCGCAAAACGGCGACCTCGCCTATTCTCATTCCAGTAAGGGCAGCCAAAAGAAACATTTTTCTTTGACAATCCCTAGTCCAGAGCTGAGAAAAATACACTTCTTTAATTTCGTCTGGCGTAAGCAACCTGCGGCTCTTTCTTTCAGTAGGCCTATACTTGATTCCTGTCTATGATTTCTTTGTCAACAGCCGCTTCAAGTATTATGTTCAAGACGCCACGGGCGTTGTTCACGGTCTTCGCTGACCAGAATCCACTCGCCCAGACGATCCAATCCTTCACAACGTCCTTGCTGACGTCACCAATTTGCTTTTCACCAAAAAAAGGAATCAGCTGGTTCGCAAGAAGCTTACGGTACAAGATAAGGGTGTTGTCCTTAATCGGACGGCCTGTAAGGGCTTGGAATTCAAAGTACTTTCCGTCTTTGTCAAAAAAAACCTTTGCAAAATCCGAAAACAAAACCGAACGGATTTGCTTCCAAGCGCCTACTTGCTTTCGCTTACGGGAAAAATCAACAATGTCTGGTGGTGTTTTATAATCGCCGAAACTATCTCAATCACGCTTTCGCTGTTTTTCTTTGCGCGCGTCAAGAAAAATAAGATTGGATGATATTGGGATCGAACCAACGACCTCTTCCGTGTGAAGGAAGCGCTCTACCACTAAGCTAATCATCCAGGACAGCCTTGCGGCCGCCAAAAAATTCTATGCCTGTAGCGCAGTTACGGCTACGGTGGCGACGATGTCGTCCACGTTGCAGCCGCGGCTAAGGTCGTTGAGCGGCTTTGCAAAGCCTTGGCATACAGGGCCGATAGCCATCCAACCGCCCATGCGCTGGCAAATCTTGTAGCCGATGTTTCCCGCGTTGATGTTGGGGAATACAAATACGTTGGCGTGGCCTGCGACTGAGCTTCCCGGCGCCTTAAGCTGGCCTACTTCCGGAGCGACCGCGGCGTCAAACTGGAACTCGCCGTCGATGGCCAAGTCGGGAGCGGCTTTCTTTGCAAGCTCCGTGGCCTCCTGCACTTTTGGAACAGACTTAAAGAACTTGTCGTCGTTTCCGCTTCCCTTTGTAGAGAACGAAAGCATGGCCACGCGAGGCTCGATGCCGGCAATCTTTTTTGCTGTGTCAGCGGTGGCGACGGCGATGTCGGCCAACTGCTGGGCGTCGGGCTCGATGTTAATCGCGCAGTCGGCAAAGAGCGAAACGCCTTCCTTGATGTATGGGTTGCCGCCTTCTGGAGCGACCATGATAAAGCTTGATGAAACAGTAGAAATGCCAGGCGCGGTCTTGATTACCTGCAAGCCGGGGCGCAAAGTGTTGGCCGTTGAATGGCAGGCGCCAGAAACAAAGCCGTCCGCGTCGCCGGCCTTAAGGATCAAGGCTCCGAACATCGTGCGGTCTTTTTGAATGTAAGCCTTGGCCGCGGCAACGTCGGCGTACTCAGGCTGGTTGGTCTTCTTGTTGATTTTTCCTTCACGGGCCTTGAACAAAATCTCGGCGTAGCGGTCGGCGTCGGCGCTTGTGGCCGGGTCTACAAGCTTTACTCCGCTAAGGTCAACTCCGGGCGCCGCCTTTTTGGCTTCTTCTTCCGTTCCCAAAAGAATGATTTTTGCGATTCCTTCCTTTACGATTTTAGCGGCGGCCTCAACCACGCGCTTGTCCTCGCCTTCGCAAAGAACGATTGTCTTGTTGGCCGCCTTGGCCTTTTTGAGCAAATCATCGACGAATGCCATATTATGTCTCCTAAAAAAATTTTATTTTATTGCAACGCGCATTTAACTACATTGTAGCCGCCGTTGTAAATTCCCATTTTGTCGTTGTTCAAAATATTTTGAACTTGCATTTGAAGAAGGTCGTCTTCTTCTATAATCATTGTCAAAAGCCTGTGCAAGATAATGTGGTCGTCGGCCTCTTTTGTTCCGTCGCCAATCTCGCTTCCGCGAATGGCGCCCCAAGCCTCGTGGCGGCCTACGCGCTGGATAAAAAGTTTTGGGATTGGGTAGAACGAAAGCTCGGACGGCTTTGTTACCATAAAATCGCAAACATGCATCAAAAGGTTTGTGCAATAGACGGCCGCGTAAAAGTCTTTGTGCAAGAAAATATGGACGCCGGTAACGGGAGACTTTTCGGCCTCTTTTGCAAAGGCCTTTGTTTTTTTCCAATCAGTGTGGAGCGTGTAAGGAATGTTGCCTTCTTCAAGCAATTCCTTTAAGACAAGCCAGCGGCCTTCGTGGTCGCCCATATTGATCAATAGAGCGCAATTCTTTTGGCGAATGTATTCCTTGCAATAATTGGCTATGTCGCCAAACTTGTGCGCCTGCGCTCCCGCTCCGCCCATAGTCAAAAGGAAGCGGCGGGCCTCTCCCCTTTTGGCGCGGTCAAGGCGGGCCTTGCAGTCGGCCTTGATCGAGCTTAAAAGCTCATAGTCAACGTAATGGCCGGTTTGGACAATCTGGCTGGCGGGCAAGCAATGGGTGATCGGCTTTCCGCGCTCCATCTTTAAAAGAGAGCGGTAGCCCATGTAGGCCGACGGCGACTGAACGGTGTGGAGGCTTCCCTGCACAAGCCAAAAGGCCAAAGGAAGATTGTCCGGCACCATTGAGATTACTTTTTTCATTCCGCAATGCATGGCCGACCAGCCGACCCAAGGATGCGCGGCCACAAGCGGAATGTCTTTTGGGAGCTTTTCCAATGCGGCGGTAAAAAGCCTTGAGATTTCGCGGTTTTGAATCGCCGAGTCAAGCGTGGCGTTGGCGCGGCTTGTGATGTCTTCCCAAATATGGTTGTTGAACCACTTGGACCTTTGCGAAAGGCGGCTAAAAGTGTTGTAAAGATCTTCCAAGAATTTTATCGATTTTGCGATCGGGGTGTTTGAAAAAGAAAGGTAGTCCAAAATATAGGCGCGGACGTTCATGCTGGCCGCGACGCTGGCCAAGGCGATGGCGATTCTCCAGTGGCCAAAGCCCATTCGAATCGTTCCGATGACCAAGGCATTTTTGGGATTGACTTCGTAAACCTTTAAGGGCGTTCCGTCGTCGTCTTTTTGGGCCTCAAGGTCGTCGCGGCGAACCAATGTCAAGGCCTTAAAATCCTTGTAAACGCCGCCTTTGGCCACGGCAACAAGATCCAAGCCTTCTTTTTGCTCGCCAAAGATTCTTTTGCACATCTTATAGGCAAGGCCTGCCTTCCAAGCGGAAAAACGCGAAACTTTGTTTCCAAAAATCTCATTAGACATCGTTCTACTATTATATACCTTTTTTAGCAAATTTGCAAGCAAAGTTGACAAGGTTTGCCAAAATGAATAAAATAGCAGGAACAATACCCCATAAAAGGAACTAATATGAAAAAGGAAAAGAACGCCACGCTCATCACATTCGCGCTTAGCTGGGTTGGCAAAAAGAATAAAAAAGCCTTGGACAAGGCCGCAAAAAACTGCGAAAAATCATCCGAAAAGACTTTGCGCGGAATCTTGGAATACGCAAAAGACTCAGAATGGGGAAAAGCCCATCATTTTTCTGAAATCCTGGAGGCAAAAAGCGCCGACGAGCTTTACGAGCGCTGGCAAAAGAACGTTCCGATCCAAGACTACGAGGACTTGCGCCCCTACATCGAGCGCCACAAGAACGGCGAAGAGAACGTCTTGTTCCCCGGAAAGCCGATGATGTACGCCACGACAAGCGGAACGACAAAAGAGCCCAAGTGGATCCCCATCACCAACGAATACTACCAAAACATTTTTAGCAAAATGTCAAAGCTTTGGCTTTACTCCTTTATCATGCACAGGCCCAAGACCTTTTGGGGAAAGTGCGTTTCCATCGTAGGAAAGTCAATCGAAGGCTACGCTCCCGACGGAACGGTATGCGGCTCCGTATCGGGCGTGACCCAGCGCGACTGCCCGGAATTCATCAAGGGCCTTTACTCCGCTCCCGCAGACGTTTTTGCCATAAAGGACTACACAGCCCGCTACTACGCCTTGATGCGAAGCGGCATCGAGCAAAACGTAACGCTTTTGGTAACCGCCAACCCTTCCACAATCATCGAGTTGCAAAAGAACGTTGACCAATTCTTGGACGACTACATCGACGACATCGAACATGGAACCCTTAGCAAAAAGGTCAACATCGAGCCAGAAATCCGCTCCGTCTTGGAAGCGCGATACTCGCCCAACCCCAAGCGCGCCGCGGAACTCCGCGAGCTTAAGGCAAAGTACGGCCGCGTTCTTCCCAAGCATTATTGGCCCAACTTGCAGACGATAACAACCTGGCACTGCGGAAACACAAGCGTTTACCGCGACAAGTACAAGGACTACTTTCCGGAGCAGACGCTTGACCAGGAGTTCGGCTACTTTGCCAGCGAATGCCGCGCGGGCTTGGTAATGAACGGAGCCGACGACACTGTTTTGTTCCCGCACAACCACTACTTTGAGTTTACAGAAATCGGCGACGAAAGCGAAAACCCAAAATTCATTCAGCTGCACCAGCTGCAAAAAGGCAAGCGCTACATTCCCTACATAACGACTTACGGCGGCCTTTACCGCTACAATATGAACGACATGATCGAATGCACCGGCGTTTACAAGACGATTCCCACAATTCAATTCATTCAAAAGATAAACGGAATCGTTTCGATGACCGGCGAAAAGCTTAGCGAACGCCAATTCATCGACGCTATTGCGGAAACAGAAAAAGAATTGGGACAAAAGACCAGCTTCTTTGTCGGCTTTGCGGACTTGCAACAAAGCGCCTACAACATTTACATTGAGTTCCAAAACAAAGACCTTGACCAGGCTTTTTGCGACAAGTTTACAGCCTGCGTTGACCAAAAGCTTAAGAGCGAAAACGTTGAGTACGCCGCCAAGAGAGATTCTTTCCGCGTAAAGGATCCGATCGGCCACCGCTTGGTTGAAAACTCATTCGAAAAATACAAGGCCGCCATGATCCAAAAAGGAGCCCGCGACGGCCAGTTCAAGATGAACCTCTTGATGCAAGACGACAAGAGACACGAATACTTTAAAGAGTTGGTCATCCGTTAATGAACGCAAGAAATTTCAAGGCCGTCATATTTGACTTTGACGGCACGCTTTACGACAACACAGGCATCGCAAAAGGCTTGCTTCTTCCGCGCTTGCACAGGTTTTTCTTTATGAAGGCGGAACGAAAGGCGCGCGCGTTCTTTAAAGGCCGCGATTTTGAGACTCCCGAAAACTTCAAGAAGGAATACTACACCCTTGCCTCAAAGACCGCCTTTTGCTCGCCAAAAACTTTTGGCGAATGGTACGAAAAGCGATACCTTCGCTACATGGAAAAAGTTCTTGGGCATAAAAAATTCGCGGCCCATCAAAAAGTTTTTGAAGTGTTCAAGGCGCTTTCCGGCTCCGGAACAAAAATCGCGCTCTACTCCGACTACAACTTAATCAAGGAGCGCGCGCTCTCTTGCGGAGTAAAGCAAGAGGCCTTGGACTTGTGCGAAAGGTTTTATTCTTCCGAAACATTGGGCTGCCTAAAGCCGGCGCCCAGAGGCTTTTTGCAAATCGCGGCCGACCTTGGAGCCAAGCCTAAGGAAACTTTGGTTGTCGGCGACAGGGACGACACCGATGGCCAGGGCACAAGAAACGCCGGAATGAAATTCGTTCAGATTAAGACAAAGGCTCAAAGGCCCATTTGGGACTTGCAGCATCCTGTCCTTTCTTGGGAAGAATTTGCCTCCAAGATTTTAGACGGAAGCGACTTTTAATCCTTAAAACAAATGGCTAAAGCGCGGGCCATTGGTTCTTTTCTATGCCCGCCATGTCAACGATTTTTTTGTGACACTCTTCCAAAAGCCTTGTGGAATCTTGCTTTAAAGAAAGGCCCGCGTCGGGCATTATCGGCGAGCCGACTGTCAACGTGACAAGCGGATGCTTTACGCCAAAAAATTTCCGCAAAGCGTCAGGCTCCCTGTAGCTTATTGCCATGGGAATAATCGGAATGTCGTAGCGGTGCGAAAACTCAAAGGCGCCGCGCTTAAAGGGACGGATCGGCTGGTACCAAGTCCAACGGCAGCTTTCGGGAAAAACGTGAATCCATTTTTTCTTTTGGTGGAGCGAGTCAAAGGCCTCGTAGAATTTTTTCATTCCGCTAAAGTTTTGGGCAACGGGAATGCCGCCCACCGCGCGGATCAAGCCGGCGTCGCTTCCCATTAAGTTTTCGGCGCGGGCCGGAAACCACAGGCGCTTTTTTGTCGCTTGGACAACCGCCAAAAAATCCCAACGGTAAACATGGTTGCAAACAGTCACCGCTCCGTTTTTAAAAAGCGCCTTGTTCTTGCGCAAATTTTCCAAGCCCTTAAACTTAATTCCGTAGCGAAGGCGCTGCAAAGGAAAGACAACAAACCAAACGCCGGCGTAAATAAAGTTGCGCCACAAAAAGAATTTAAAGGTTTTGTCAATAAAGGGATATTTTTCGTCTACGACAACTTGACGCAAATGCTTTGGCTGCAAAAGGGGTTGGTCGGGCTTTTGCGGCCAAATCGAGTCAGTCGGGGGAACGTATGTCCCCTCCCTGTTAACGTGCTCGAACATTAGCGTGTCGTTGTAATTTCTGTCCAACCAGTAATGACGCGGTCAACCACAGTCTTGGCCAAAGTCATGGACATTTGGGCTTTTGCCATGGCAGTCGTAACGTCATGAATGTCAACGCTGTCCGGATCTGTAATCATTTGCTTTGTAAGGGAATCGACGTCCGTTTGCTGCTTGTTCATTGCGCTAAAGGCTTCTGACAACAATTCGCCAAAAGACTTTTCCTTTATGCGCTGGTTTTCTTCCGCGGAAGAAAGAATGTTCACATGCGGAGCGTTCTTAAGCGGATTTGTGTCCTTGATGTTTTCAAAGCCTTGCATTTGCAAGACAGGCATTTCGTTAATTTTCATTTTTCCACCCTGCCCTTATCTTAGCGCGATTATCGTCCAATTTCAAGAGCGGAATTGAACATATCCTTTGAGCCTTCGATTACCGTTGTGTTGGCCTCGTAAGCGCGGCTGGCCGAAATCAAGTCAACCATTTCGTTTACGATGTTTACGTTAGGATATTCTACATAGCCGGCGCGGGGTCCGGTCTTGATCGCGTCCGGATGGTCGGGATCGTAAATCAATTTTCCTTCGCTTGTGTCAACGACGATCTCTCGCACCTTTACGCCCTTTCCGGGACCGTTGTCCAAATTGCTGGGAAGATAAGGAGTGCGGAACGTGGGGTTGGCGTCGGCCACGGGTTGGAAAATCACGCGGCTTCGCTTAAAGGGACCGCCGTCCTGCGTTCTTGTTGTAGAAGCGTTGGCGATGTTGTTTGAAATAACGTCGGTTCTAAGACGCTCGGCGCTAAGTCCTGTAGAAGCTATGTTAATCGCAGAAAAGAGTCCCATTTATTCTTCCTCCCTAAAATCAGCGGTTAGGCGACATCGCTGTCTTGACTTGGCTAAACTCAAAGTTTTCCAACTGGCTGAGCAAGCGATACTGCATCTGGATTTTGATGATGTTCATCGCTTCGGTCTCTACGTCAACGCTGTTTCCGTTGGCGTTTTGGGTGGAACTCCAATCAACCACGCGGCGCGGCTTTACTTCCTGCCAATCCATAACGTTGTGGATTGAAAAATGGCGGGGATCGGTTCTTGTCAAGTCAAAGGAATTGCGGGCGTTTTCCTCGGATTCAAAGGCGCGCTTAAGCTCGCTTTCAAAATTCACGGCGGAACGCTTGAAATTCGGCACTTCGGCGTTGGCAATGTTGTTAGCCGTTACCTGATAGCGCAAGGCGTTTACATCCAGGGCCTTGTGCAATAAGTCAATTGATCGATTGAATGAGTTCATACTTAAATTGTCGGAATTTTAACGGCGGAGTTTAGGGTTAGAAAGGCAAAAACGGCCCGAAGGCTCCTAAAAATTCCACATAACGCCAAAGCTTGGGGTAAGCGCCACATTCCCCCTTATCTCAAACGAATCATTGTAACTGCGGTCCAGTTTCTTTCCGTTTATCCTTAGCTTTCCCGCGTCAAAGAATTTCAAGCCCAAAGTTCCGTACAAAGACAAGCGGTTTGTCAAAGGAAAGAATCCAATCGCCTCTAGGCCGATTCCAAAGGCAAACAAAGAGTCTTCTTGCGTCCATTCGGAAGACACCGTTCCGCCCGAAACTTTTGCGGAAATCGTTTTCTTGAACTTATAGGTCATCCAATCAAAGGACAAGGTTCCAAGAAGCGCGAACGTTCCGCGGCTGGAGTTATGGAAGGCATATCCCGCTCCGATTGTCGTTCCAAAAGCAAGGCCCGCGCAAACATTGTTCTCGTTGTCCAACTTAAAATTCCTGCTGACGGACAGGCCAAAGCCAAAGGTTCCCGAAACGCAAAAGCCGTTTTGCGCCTCGCCGTAGTAGCGGGCCGACAATTGCGGAACAAAGGCGTTCTTCTCTCCATCGCCCCTTACATGCAAAGAATATAAAGAGGCGTTTACAGCCGCTCCGGCCGAATGTTTCCAAGAACTTTGTCCAAAGGCAAAAAAGCCCATGCCGGCCAAAAAAATGGCCAAGAAAATTTTTTTCAAATTTTTACAACCTCTCCAAAAACTTTGGCCCCTTTAAGAGGCAAAGGACTGCCGCTCCGCCATAAATCAAAAAGCAAACGATAGTAAAGAAGGCGTTCATTCCCAAAATCCACAAAGCTTCTATCGCGGCCGGCAAAATCAAGCATAAAACAAAGCATGTCCAAACGCACACGGCCTGCTTTGCGGTCAACAAGGCCCTTTGGGCCGAAATAAAAAGATATTCCTGGCACTTGTTGGCCAAAAGAAGCATTAAAAGGAACATTACGGGCTTTGCAAAAAGTCCAAAGGCCGAATACGGAAGCGACTCGTTTAGGATTCTAAAGGGCAAGTATACGGCAAAAAAGCCCGCGTAAAACGGAAAAATGTTTTGCACGCGGACGGCCATCTTGTCTTTTTTGTAGACAAACAAAAAGGCGGCGGTCAAAACGGCCAAGGGCAAGAGTATCTGTTCCAACTCGATATGGATGAAATTGCGGACAAAAGAGTCGGGCGTCAAAAAATAATAGGGCGAAAAGAAATACTTGTAGGCGCAAAAAACCGCCGCCAAAAACAAACCCAAGAAAGCGTTGAAAAGAAACGGCGCCAAGGGCTTTTTTTGCTCAAAAAGCCAATAGGCAAAATAAAGCGGAATCAAGAGCATTGCGAATAAAATCATGCCACTATGCTACACCAAGCGCGAAAAAAATTCAAGACAACAGTTCCGCAAGCGGAGCGTTGCGACTTATGCGGCGACCAACATTTTTGGGCTTGCGTAAATTTTCATCGCCGCTACTAGACTAAATGACGCTTTTTCTGATATAATCTAATTTACGCTTAATATACATGTGTGTTTTTTGCGACACGAGGAGGCCAGTTGGCAGACACTAATAAGGGACCGCGAATTAATGAACGAATTCGCGTCAGAGAAGTACGACTTATAGATGATGAGGGCAACCAGATGGGAATCGTTCCCACAGTGGAAGCTCTCAAAATGGCTAAAGACCGGGAACTCGACCTTGTTGAAGTCGCGCCGACTGCAAATCCGCCTGTATGCAAAATACTCGATTTCGGAAAATACCGCTTTGAACAGGAGAAAAAGCTCCGTGACTCCAAGAAAAAGCAAAAGGTATTAAAACTTAAAGAGATCAGGATGCAGCCCAAAATTGGACCGGGCGATCTTGACACGAAAGCTAAGCATGTACAAGAATTCCTTGAAGAAGGCAACAAGGTAAAAGTAACGATTCGCTTCCGCGGACGCGAACTTGCCCACACTGACTTGGGATTTGGAGTTCTTGAAGAGGTTCTAAAAAGGCTTACCTCGGCGTATGTCATCGAAAAGCCGGCCGCTATGGAAGGCAAGTTCATGTCGATGACAATATCATCAAAAGCCAAAAATTAAAGAGGTTTTAGCTATGCCTAAGATGAAGACAAAGAAATCCGCTTCAAAGCGCTTTTCGCTTACCGGAACAGGAAAGGTAAAGTACAAGAAGATGAACTTGCGTCATATTTTGACCAAGCGTTCGCCCAAGAGAAAGAGACAGCTTCGCAAAGAAGGAATTCTTGCGGAATCAGAAGCAGCAAAAGTCAGGAAGCAGATGCTTCCCTACGGTTGATAGGAGCAAAGTATGTCTAGAGCAGTAGATGGAACAAGAAGAGCCGACAGGCGCAAGAAAATCCTTAAGTTGGCCAAAGGCTTCAAAGGCCGCAGAGGAACAAACTTTAAGGCCGCCAAAGACGCGGTAACAAAAGCGCTCGACCACGCTTATGTCGGACGCAAAGACAAAAAAGGCGAGTATCGCTCATTGTGGATTGCCCGTATCAACGCGGCCGTTCGCGACGAAGGCTTGTCTTACTCACGCTTTATTGACGGCGTAACAAAAGCCGGAATTAAGGTAAACCGCAAGGCCTTGTCTAACATGGCCATTGAAGATCCCAAAGCATTCAAGGCTGTTGTAGAAGCCGCCAAGAAGGCTTTGGCCTAATAAAAGAGGACGCTGATGATTTCCGTTGACACAATCCTTCTTTTGCAGCAAAAAGTAGAAAGCGCTGTTCAAAAAATCGAACAGCTAAAATCAGAAAACGATGCTCTGCGCGCCGAGCGTTCAGAGCTCACAAAAGCGCTTTCTGAAAAATCGGAGCTGCTTTCGCGCTTTAGCGCTGACGAAAAAAAGATTGAAGACGGAATCCTTGGCGCCCTCAACCGCTTGGACTCAGTGGAAAACGCCTTGCTTGACTCGAGCGGAAACGCTCCTCAAGCGGCGGTTCAGCCGCAAGTCCAAGCCTCCGCTCAACCTGAGCAGGCAGAACCCGCCCAGGCCGAGCCGGTGACACAAACAAGCTCGATCGCGCAAGCCGCCACCGAGCCGCAGCAAGCCGCTCCGCAGACAGAAGCGACGCAAGTTCAAGAGCCGCAAACAAGCGCGGAACAAGAATTGGTTTCCGACTTGTTCAACGACGACTCCTTCGAGACTGAAGAAGAAAGCGTTCCAGACATCTTCTAACCAACACTCCGCATGGCTGTAATTGAAATAAACGTATTAGGAACATCGTTCGCCCTTAAAGCCGACGAAGAGCTTCCCTACCTTGAAAAAATTCACGAATACTTCAAAAACGTTTGCGACGAAATCCAAAAGAACGACGGCATCCAAGACCAAAAGAAAACCGCCGTCTTGGCCGGAATCTTAATCGCCGACGAGCTTTTTAAGGAAAAGCAAAAAGCTTTGGAAGCCAAAGACGCCGCGAAAAACCAAGACATAGACCCCTTGGCCGAACTAGAAGCGGACAGGCTTACAAGAAGCATGATAGAAAAAATCGACAAGGCGCTTAGCTAAAATGGAAGGACGCGTTTTGGTTGACGCGGATTCCTGTCCAAAAAGAGTCCGCAACTGGCTTTTGTCACAGGCAAAAAAAAATCACATCCAGCTAATCTTTGCGGCAAACAAGGATTTGTCGCCAAAAAACGGCGACGGCGTCCAAGACATTCCAAACTTTAAAATGATAGTGTGCCCCGCGCAAAGCCAAGCCGCCGACAATTGGATTTTGCAAAACGCCCAAGCTGGCGACCTTGTGATTACCCGCGACATCCCCCTAGCCGCCTCGCTTTTGGAAAAAGGCATTGCGGTGATGAATGATTTTGGAAAAGTTTTTGACAAGCAAAACATTGTCCGCGCCTTAAAGGAACGCGAGCTTAGCCTTCAAATGAGCCAACTGGGCTTGGGAACAAAAAAACGGGATTCCTACGGACAAGAAGAATTTGAGGTTTTTGCAAAAAGCTTTAACAAGGAAATCGCGCGCTAGTCGCTTCCGTAAGAATTGCTGATGGCGATCAAGCGGTCTTTTATTTGCATAAAGGCTTCGACCACGCCAGGATCAAATTGAGTTCCAGAGCATTTTTGAATTTCGTTGACGGCGTCTTCCATTGTCCACGCCGGCTTGTAAACGCGCGCGTGGCTCAAGGCGTCAAAGACGTCAGCGACAGAAACGATTCTGGCTTCCAAGGGAATTTCCTCGCCCTTAAGGCATTCAGCTTTTGGCAAGGGATTTCCTTGCTCGTATTTTTCCCAATCCAAATTTCCTGGATAGCCGCGGCTTCCGTCCCACCATTCGTGGTGGCGCAAGTTGATGTTTTGGCACATTTGGAAAAGCGGCGAGTTAAAGTTTTTGAACAAAAGCGCGCCCAAGCAAGTGTGGCTGTTCATAATCGCGCGCTCGTCGTCGTCAAAGCGGCCGGGTTTTTTAAGAATCTTGTCTTCGATTCCAATCTTTCCAAAGTCGTGGCACTTGCTGGCGGTTGCCAAAAAGTCGCGGAATTTTTCTCGCTCGGCCTCGTCAATCTTGTGGTTAAAGGCCCAACGGTCGTAAATTTCAACGGAGAATTTTGAGACGCGCGCTACGTGCATGCCGGTCTCTTTTGGATCGCGCATGTTGGCCATCTCGGTCATCGCGTCAATCAAGTCGCGGCGGCTCTTGGCTTGGCCCAAAGCGTTGGCGGCGTTGGCGGCAAAGTGGTTTATGTAAAGTTCCGCGTCCGCGTCAAATTCAATGTACTCGCCTTCTTCGTTTTTTGCGTTGATGATTTGAAGGACGCCCAACAAGCTTGAGTCCGCGATTTTTAGCGGAATAGTAAGCATCGACTTTGTGTGGTAGCCGGTGTTCTTGTCTGAAGTCGGGTTAAAGGAATAAGGAACGCCTTCGGGCAATTTGTAGGCGTCGTGAATGTTCAAAGTTTCGCCGCTCAACGCGACGTAGCCAGAAATTGACTTTTCGGTTATCGGGAACGAGAAAGACAAGAAAGGAAGCTTTTCGCCGGGCTGGAGCTTCGCGCTTTGGGTGTCGTTTTGCGCGTACTTGATCGCCAGGTTCTTTCCTTGAACTTCGTAAATTGAACCCGCGTCGGCGTTGACGATTTTTCGCGCTTCGGTAAGAATGCGTTCGAGCAAAACGTCGATATCTTGGATTTCGTTAAGCTTTTGGTCAATTTCAAAAATGCTCTGCAAGTGCTTTCCGCGATAGGCCGCGTTTGAAAGCTCGGCGGCCTCGGCCATTTCCAAAGCGGTGGAAATGCTTAGGGTCAAGTCCTGCGCTATCTCCAAATCGTCGTCGCTAAAGGTCGTGACTTTGCCGTCTTTGTCCAACCTATTGATTAGCTGCAAGACGCCAAGAACACGGCCGCCTGCCACAAACAAGGGAAGCGCGATTGAAGAAATTGTCTTGTAGCCAGTCACAACGTCCGTTCCGACATTGAATTTATACGGCTCGGATTTTGGAATGTTGTAAGCGTCTTTAATGTTTAAGGGCTCTTTTGAAAGAACGCAGTAGCCCGCGATTGAAGTCTTGGTTATTGGAAAAGAAAAGGAAACAAAAGGAAGCTCCTCTCCCTCTTCTAGGTCTTTTTGCTGGGTGTCGTTTTGCGCGCACCTGATAGTGAGTTTTTTTTCTTCTACGATATAGATAGAGCCCGCGTCCGAAGGAATCGCTTTGCGGGTTTGAGTCAACAGAGAATTCAATAAGTCGTCAAAATCTTTGATGCTGGAAAGCGAATTTTTGACTTTCTTTAACTCATCCTTTTTCATAAGCGCTCTTATTATAGAACATTCATTAAATTTTGTCCATAGTTTTTTCAAAAAGGCAAAAATATATGGGCCCCGCTCCGTCCTGAACGTCGGGCAAAATCGAAAATCCCAACTCCTGCGCCTCGAATTTTGGAAGGGCCGTGACGTCAAAAAAGTCCAAAATCTCTTTCTTTCCCGCCTCTTGAAAGGCCGAGACCTCTTCCAAGGACACGGCGCGGGCTTCTGGAAACTTCTTTAAAAGCCGCTGGGCAAGTTGGGAATTTTCGCTTTGGTTTATCGCGCAAGTGGAATAAAGCAAAAACCCGCCCGGAGCCAAAAGCCTGTAGGCGGACGACAAAAGCGCCCATTGCTGCATCGCAAGGCTTTTTACGCGGGCGGGCGACCATTCGGCCAAATATTTAGGGTCGTTCAGCACGTGGCGCTCGGACGAGCAAGGCGCGTCAAGCAAAATCGCGTCGTACAAAACGCTTTCCTTTTTGCACAAAAGCGCTCCGTCGCCGCAAGAAATTTTTACGCGCTCTTGCGTGTCTTGCGGCAAATGTTCGGCGACAACTTTTCGCAAGCGCTGAAAGCGGTCAAAGGAGCGCTCGTTGCATCTAAGGCTTGCGCCGCCGTTCATGCGCCTTGCAAGAACCAAGCTTTTTCCGCCTGGAGCCGCGCACATGTCCAAAATCTTCTGGGCGTTTTTCAACGGAAGGCTTAAGGCCGCCAAAACGCTGGCCGAGTCCAAAAAATATTCGGGGCCGCCGTCAAAGGCTTTAAAAGCCTTGGGCTGGCTTTCCTTTAAGAGCGCGGCTTTAAGGGCTGGCCAACGCTGGCCGTAAATCGCGGAATAATATTCTTCAAAGGCCTCTTCCCCGTGGAGGCTTTTCTTTTTATCTTTGGCCATATTCTTTTAGCGACTCCTGGTTAAGGCTTTTTGCGGAGCGGAAGCGGTCCAAACGGTCCGCGCGTATTTGATCTCGTTCCAAAGCGCCTTGCGATTTTTTGGAAACGATTTTTTGTTCCGCAAAATCCCATTCCAAAATTCCCTGCTCAAGCTTGAACTTTAAAACGCGCTTTATTGAGTCGTCGGCGGCCGCCCTAAAGTCCGCGTCTGAATCGTAGAGTTTTTTTACAAGTTTCCATTCATTGATGAAACGCTTTTCGCTCATAAGGATGCAATTGACGCCTGCAAGAATCGCGGCCTTTACCGCGCGCTCGCTTGGCCAGCCGTTCTTTTCCAAGGCCGCCATAAAAATGTCGTCGCTAAACACAAGGCCGTCATAAGAAAGGCGGCCGCGCAAAACGTCTTTTATCCAATAAGGGCTAAGGCTTGCCGGCGTGTTATGGGCTTGAAAAAGATTTTGTTCCTGGCCAAAAGGCGCGGCCTCCCCTTCAACATTAACAAGCGCGTGGCTCATCAAAACGCCGCTGGGTCTCAAAGCGCAAAGGACCTTAAAGGGTTCCAAAACGTCGCGCTCAAATTCTTCCTTTTCAAATGACAAAAGCGGAAGCGCCCGATGCGGATCGACGCTGTTGTTGCCAGGAAAATGCTTTAATACGGCCGCCACCTTGTTTGTTTGGTAAGCGACGACCGCCGCAGAGCCGTAATCCTTTACTTGTTCCGCGCTTCCAAAAGAGCGGCCGTCCAAAAATTCTTGGTTGCCCTCGTTTTGAACTTCGACAACCGGAGAAAGGTTTAGGTCAAAGCCTAGCGCCCTAAGCTGGACCGCGTTCAACGAATAAAGCAAAAAGGCTTCTTTTGTAGAAAGATTTTTTGAAATCCATTCGTTTTCGGGCAAGGGGCCGGCAACGCCGCGCAAACGGTTTACGTAGCCGCCCTCCGCGTCAAGGCACAAAAAAGGTTCCAACATGTCATGGTCGCGGGCAAAGTCTCGGACTGAATCAGTGAAGGCGGCGATTTGCTCCGGGTCGCGCGCGATGTTGAACGAAAAGAAAATGTAGCCGCCGGGAATAAGCGGCGCTTTTGTCACCTCCACCCCGCCGCTTGGGTCAAAAGATCTTTTGGCCTTGTCCGCGTCAAGATGGTACTCGTCCATCCATTCAACGAACCAGAATTTTTTGTCGCCCTCAAGGTTAATTACAAAAAGCTGGGCAAGGCGTTCGCGCAAGGACAAACTTTTAATGTAGGAGTCAAGCGCGGCGGATTGTTTTTGTTCCAATTCGCGGCCGGCGCGCTCCGCCGCCATTCCCGCTTGGCGCGACTTTTTTTCGAGGGAATCAATTTTGGATTTGGATGAGCAAGAAAAAGAAGCGCAAAGAAGAAAGGCGGCCAGCGCGGCAAGGCCTATGACCCGCCGCGCTTTTTTTATTTTGCGATGCACGTTGTGAGGGGGCTTACGTATGTTACAAGCAGCAAGACAGCCAACTGTACGATCAAGAAAGGCAGAACTCCCTTGATTACTTGGCCGACAGGCTTTTTAAACGTGTAAGAAGAAATGAACAAGTCCATTCCAACCGGGGGCGTCAAAAAGCCGATGCTCAAGTTCATGATAAAGATTACGCCCGCCTGCACAACCGGGATTCCAAACGAAGCCGCGCTATAAAGGAACAAGGGCGAGACAAGCAAAATGGCCGAGTAAATGTCCATCAAGCAGCCAACGACCAAGAGCGCCAAGTTCATCAAGAAGAGGAAGAGATACTTGTTCTTGATGTATGTCGTGATAAAGAAGGTGACGTTCTCGGGGATGTTGGCGTCTTGCATCCAATAGCTAAGGGCTGCGGCTGCGGCGATGATGAACAAGATTCCGCCAGAAACAGGAACGCTGTCAGCGATGACGCGGGCTGTCTCCTTTGCGTTAAAGTCGCGGCGGAACAAGAATACCAAGGCGATCGCGTAGATTACCGCAAACGAAGCGACTTGGAACAAGTTGAAAAAGCCTGTAAAGTATGTAACGCAAATCAAAATCGGCAAGAGCAATTCGGCGGCGCAATCCCAAAAGGCCTTTCCGATTTTTTTGATTGAAAAGCTGGGACGGTTTTTATTATTGTCAAAAACGATTCCCAAAACGATCATCGAAAGCGCCATTATAAAGCCGGGAATCAAGGCGGCCTTAAAAAGAGTGATGATGTCAAAGCCGGGCGCGAACTGCGTGATTACCGTATAGTTTGACGAAGCGTACATAATGATCGCGACGCTGGGCGGGAACAAAAGGCCTACCGCTCCGCAAGAAGTGATGAGGCTTTCGGCTCTGTCCTTGTCGTAGCCGCTTCCGGTCAAGATTACGGCGAGCAAAGAGCCAAGCGCCAAAATGGTGACGCCCGAAACTCCTGTAAATGTTGAGAAGAATGTCAAAACCAAAACCGCGGCCACAACAGTTCCGCCGCGGAACCAGCCGAACAAGGCGCGGAACAATTCAACAAAGCGCTTTCCCGCGCTGCCTTGCGCCAAAACATAGCCTGCGATCGTAAAGAGCGGAATCGCGGCGATTGACTTGTCGGCAAGCTTACTGTAGGCCTCGATCGGAATTACGTCGATGTAGCCGCCGGCTTTAGAGAAGATTGCATAAGTTATTCCGCTGATGACTACAAAAAGCGGAACGCCGGCAAAGGCAAGCGTTATAAGGACGATAACCCACAACAAGAGGGTCTTGTCGCAAAAGGCGTTCCAAGCGTCGGCCATCGCGTACAATTTTGGAAAGTCGGAATTACCGGTCCAGTACCAAATGATTCCAGTCACCGCTCCCATTGAAGTCAAGACTCCAAAGGCAAGGCCAAGGCCGGCGGCGATTTTTTGGGCCTTGTCTTCCGCGTTTTGGAAGATAAGGACAATAATCATCAAAAAGCACAAGGGATAAAAGGCAAAGTAAACTTTTTCGAGCAAGCCCAAGATTTTGTTTGTGAATTGGTCGGGATTCGCTATTTGCAAAAAGGACGCCAAGAAAAGCTGGGTGATGATAAGCGCCGTCGTGAAAGACACGATTGCCTTTACGGCCTTCCTCGCCTTTTCCGGAAATTTTTCGGTAACGTTGGCAAGGCACAAGGCGCGCTTTTCGCGCCAAGTGATTAGGCCGGCCACGCAGGCAAAAACAAAGGCTATGTTCACTACGATTGAGTCAGCGTCCATAACCTGCAAGCGCAAGTTGTCCTGCATGATCTTGATTACAAGCGCCGTGACGCTCAAAAGCGCCACAAGCGCGACCGCAAACGCGTCTTCGATTTTCTTAAGCATTAGTTGCCTCTAAACTTTTTAAGGAAGGCCGTGATTCTTTCGTAAAAGTCCTTGTCGGCCACAGGAGTTTTGGGATCGTACATATAGCGGGCCTTGTCGGTGAACTCGTCGGTCCAAGCCTGAAGCTCGGCCGCGTTGGGGTTGTACACTGTCGCTCCGCCAGTCTCGCATCGCTTTAGATACTCCGAATCGTTCTTTTGCTGAGCTTCGATGAATTTCTTTTCGGCCCTCTTGATGCTGGCCATAAGCTCCGGCTTGAACTTGTCGGGAATCGCGTCCCATTCAGCCTTTGAGATGATGAAGGTTACCATTACAGGGCACAAGGGAACGTTAAGAATGTTGGTGAGCGTCTTGTAATACTGGGCGGCGTATCCGTACATCGGAATCGTAAAGACGCCTTCGACACCTCCCGGGCTTTTCATGCTCTGCAAAAGCTTGTCAGTCGGAACGTCCATCGTAAGGTAGCCGGCGGCCTTAAAGGCGTTGGCCAACATCGGAGAAGTGTTTCCGCCTACTGTAAGGCGCTGCTTTTTAAGGTCGGCCGGAGTGTGAACCGGGTTCTTTGTAAAGAAGCAGCACCAGCCGATGTTAAAGAAGCCCAAAACCGTGTAGCCTTTGGCTTCCAAGGGCTTTTGCATTTCGGGAGTGAATTCGTCCAACACCGCGTTGACTTCCGCCTGATTTCTGAACATAAGGGGAACGCAAAGGGTCATAATGTGGCTTTCGGGACAGAAAGAGTCGATTCCAAGCGAAGTGAATACCGCTCCGCCGATCGGAGGCTTTTGTCCGGGGCGAACGGAATTGAGCTTTTTGGTGACTCCAGCCTCTCCGCCCATCGAGTCAGAGTTCATAAACTGAAGTTCGACCTCGCCGCCTGTGATTCTGGCCCAGTCGGCCGAAATCGTTCTCTGGTCAACGTCCCAAGAGGAGCGGGCCGGAGCGACAGACGCCACTTTGATGATAGTTTTTGCGGAAAGAGTTCCCGCCAAAGAAGCCGCCAAAAGGACGGCCGCGATTTTCTTAATCATTTTCATAGCAAATTCTCCACTATAAAGAAAGTAATTTCCCTAATTTTTGTAACACAATATTTTACCAAACGACAAAGTAATCGTCAACATGGTCCAAAAGGTACTGGGCCTTTTGCTGGTTCAAGACGCACATAAGGCGGCTTGAGGGGTCGTCGTCGGGATTTATGGCCAAAGCCTTGTTCAAGTTTTCTATAAAACCGTCGCGGTCGCCGTTGGGCTTGCAAACGCTTTGGGCGTAAGTGATGTAAATTCCGGGAGCGTTTCCGCCGGAAGCCTTGAGGGCCTTTTCGTAGCATTCAAGGCCGCGGTCATAGTCTCCGCCAAAGTCAATCGGAGCGGCGGTGTAGAACTGGCAAAGGGCGTCCCATATCGCTCCCTTGTTGTAGTCCGGGTCAAGGCTGGCCGCCTTTTCAAGCAGAGCGACAGGCCCTTGTATAGAAGAAAGCGCGTCAACGTCCAAGGGGTCGAGCGACCAAGCGATAAGGCTGGCTCCGCCCGCCCAGTAGGCCGCGTTGACGTCGTTCTTTGTAATGTTTGAAACGGCGGCTTTGATCGCGTCAGCGTCGCTGGATAAAAAGGCCTTCTCAAAGCCGGGCCAGCGGCTTTCAAAAACGTCAAGGATGTACTGGCGGCCCTTTAGGTAATGGTACTTGGCGCGGTTGAACTCCGCGACTTGCTTTTCAAGTTCCGTTATGGGAAGGCTTTCGGCCGGCGTCTGCGCGCAAAGGTTTCCGTACATTACGTTAAGCTGGCCCGCCATTATTTGAAGGCCTTGATGGCTTGGGTTTTGGAGGGCCAAGATTTCGTACATTTTTACGATCATCGGAAGGACTTCGGCGATGATTTTTGGATCTTTTTCGCCCATAAAGGCCATCATCATGTCGGGAGCGTCGGCCTTTTTAGGAATGGCGGCTCCTTTTTTGTCGGAACCGGCGGCCGCGTCGCCCAACTTGTTGGCGATCATGGACTTGCAGGAAAATAAGCTTGCGCTAGAGGCGACCAAAGCCGCCAGCGCGAAAGTTTTTACAAGAGTTTTCATAAGATTGATTATAATAGAAGAAGGCTCATTGGTCAACAAAATCCCAGGAAGCGTCCGTAGGACGCGGTGAAACCGCTCGAACAAACGATTAAGGTCAACCGTTCGACGACACGAGCGGACTAGTCTTCCTCCGGCTCGCCAAGCTTGCGCTGCAGGGTCTTGCGGCCGATGCCCAAAAGCTCGGCGGTCTTGCTCTTGTTGCCCTTGTTGGCGGCCAAGGTTTGCTCGATTACGATTTTTTCGGCTTCCTCAAGCGTGGAGCCCGCAGGAATCGTGATGTTCTCGGCGGCCGTGGCCTTGCTGATTGTAGGAGGAAGATCGTCAAGCGTTATCTCGCCGCCCGAACACATTACGACGGCGCTTTCCATGCAGTTCCTAAGCTCGCGAATGTTTCCGGGCCAATCGTACTTGTAAAGGGCGCTGCGGGCGCGGCTGTCCACGCCCGTTATGGTCTTTCCCAAATCCTTGGCCTCGGCCTCAAACTCTTTTAGGAAGTGGGCGATCAAAAGCGGAATGTCGTCCTTTCGCTCCCTTAGCGGAGGAACCTCTATGCGGACGACGTTAAGGCGGTAAAAGAGGTCTTCGCGGAACTTTCCTTGCTTGACCAGCTCCTCCAAATTTTTGTTTGTGGCGGCCACGACGCGAACGTCCACTTCTATCGTTTGGCTTCCGCCCACGCGCTCAAACTTTTTTTCCTGCAGGACGCGCAAAAGCTTTACTTGCGTCGCTTGGTCTATCTCGCCGATCTCGTCAAGGAATATCGTGGAATTGTGGGCAAGCTCAAAGCGGCCTTTTGCCATTTGGTCCGCGCCGGTGTAAGCGCCCTTTTCGTGGCCAAAAAGCTCGGACTCCAAAAGGGTCTCGCTAAGCGCGGCGCAGTGAACTTTCACGCACTCGTGGTCCTTGCGGCCAGACAAGGCGTGGATCGCGTCGGCGACGACTTCTTTTCCAACGCCGCTTTCGCCGGTAATCAAGACGCTGGCCTTTGAGGGCGCGACTTTTTTTATCAACTCCGCGATTTTTTGCATTGCGGCGCTTTTTCCGATCATCCCCTCAAGGGACTTTGTTTGGTCAACTTGCGCCTTTAGCTCCTTGTGCTGGAGCGAAAGCTCGCGGCCTTGCAAGGCCCGCTTGGCGATCATCAAAAGTTGGTCAAGGTTCAAAGGCTTTGTCAAAAAGTCGTAGGCGCCGTTTCTCATCGCGTCAACGGCGGCGTCAATGCTTCCGTGGCCGGTAAGAACAATTACGGGTATGCCGGGATTTTGGGTTGTGACTCGGCGCAAAACTTCTTCGCCGCTTATTCCGTCCATGCGGAGGTCTGTGACGACCAAGTCAATGTCGCCCTTTGCGATTTGGTCCAAGCCTTCCTGGCCGTTTGAAGCCAAGCGGACTTCGTAGCCTTCCATCTCAAAGGCGGCGCCCAAGCCTTCGCGAATGTTTTTTTCGTCGTCAATTACAAGAATCGTAAATTTCATTTTGACTCCAAAAGCCGCTTGTCGGTTTGCGGAACAGGCAAGCTTATAATAAAGGCGCTTCCCTCGCCTTCCTTTGACTCAACTTGTATGTCGCCTGAAAATTCTTTTACGATTTTGTAAACCATCGTCAAGCCCAAACCTGTTCCGCTGGCCTTTGTGGTGTAGTAAGGCTCAAAGACGCGGGCCAAAATTTCTTGGCTCATTCCGACGCCGTTGTCCTTTATCAAAATCACAAACTTGTTGTCCTTTACGGCGGAATGGATTTCAAAGACTCCGCCTTTCTTTCCGCCAAACTTGTCTTGAATCGCGGCCAGCGCGTTTTGCGCCAAATTGGCGACCACCTCGCGCAAAAGCTTTTGGTCAAGCAAAAGCCTGCTTGTGTCGGAACAAAGGTCAAGCTTTAGCTCAACGTTCTTGCTTGCAAACTCCGGCGTAAAAAATTCGGCGAATTTTTGCAAAAGCGGATTGGGCTCAAGCAATTCAAAAGTCGCGCTAATCGGCCTAACCGCAAACAAAAAGTCCATCACGATTTTATTAAGGTTGGCTATTTCGTCGTTGACAACGTCGATGTATTTTTCCAAAAATTTTTGGTCGGGCAAAAGGCCGTCGGACTCGCGCGCCTTTTTTATCGCCTTTTGCAAAAGCTGGATGTGGATGCTAATCGCGCCAAGCGGATTTTTTATTTCGTGCGCGACGCTGGCGGCCAAGTTTGTAAGGCCGGCCAAGCTTTCCATTCTGTGCAAAAGAATTTCTTGGTTTCTTTGCTCTGTCATGTCGCGCACGGACATAATGCAGCCGTCAAGCTTTTCTTCTTTTACCAAGGACGAAAGGCTTATCTGGATAAATCGGATCCTGCCATCGCTGGCCTGAACCGAAAACTCTTCGCTTGCGTTGGTCTTGTTTTTTTCAAAGCAAGTTTTTAGAAAGTCCGCCACGCTTTTGTCGGCGACAAACTCGCAGAAATTGGCAGCGTTTTTTGGAAGAGGCCTAGTCGTCAAGGGCAGGCAACGTTCCGCCGCCTTGTTTATCAAAAGCAGCTTGTAGTCCTTGTCCAAAATCACAAGGCCCAAGGAAAGCGATTCGATTATCGAAGAAAGCGTGTCGCGCTCTGAACTTATCGAGGAAAAAAGCTCTTGGATTTGAGAGTCAGAAAGCTTTGAAAGTTTTTGCGCGACGCTCTTGTTAAAACTTTTCACCGCTTGCGCTCCCTGGCCAAGGCGCAAAGCAACTCTTCCAAAGCGGCTTGGATTCCTTGGTTGTACGTCGAAACGTTAAGCCAAGACTCGCGCAAGGCCTTTGAAATTTCCAAAGCCTTTTGGCTTCCGGCGGCGCTGGAAAAGAATTGGCGGCTTTTCGCTTCCAACGAGGTCAAAAAGAGCCTGAACAAAACGCGCGGCTCAAACTTTCCGCAATTCTTTATCAAGTCGGCTATGTCAGGAATTTTTCCTTCAAAGATTTGGTCAAAAAAGTCAGAGGCGCGCTTTTCTATCGCTTCGGGGCGGACTGGCAAAAAGCCTTCCAAGTAATGCTGGATCAAAGAGCCTCCGGAGCCAAGAGCCACCGCTCCGTCATGGAAAACGCGGTCGATGATTTCTTTTTCCTGCTCCTGCGTTCTTGTAGAAAAATTATAGGGGCGCAAGCGGGACAAAATCGTGGGCATCACCGCGTTCTTTCTTGAAGTCGTAAGAATGAACAATGTGTTGGCCGGCGGCTCCTCCAAGATTTTTAGCAAGGCGTTTCGCACGCCTTCCAGCATACGCTCGGCTTTTTCTATGATTATGACCTTTGTTCCCGAAGCCGCTCCGATATGGGCCCAAGTTGAAAGGTTTCTTATTTGCAAAATCGGAATCGAGTCGTACAAAAAATCGCCTTCAAGCTTTTCGCAAAGCTCAACGATTTTTTGCGCGTCCTTTTCGACGTCCTTTATGTCCGGAAGCTCATGCTCAATGTCAAGCTCTTCCATGTACTCGTCAAGCTCGCTTGTGATGGCGGCGATTTTGCTAAGCTTGTCGCTGTCTTGCCACAAGGCTTGGTTAAAGCGGTTTTGCAATTTGCGGACTGAGCGCAAAAAAAGATAGCGGGTGGCGGTGACATGGCTGTCGTTCATCGATGCGGAATTGACAAAAGCCCTGCAAGCCGCGTGAATCTCAAGCGAGCAGTCGCGCGGGCCCAAGAGCATAAGGTTGGGGCTTACCAAAGCCTTGTGCTTTAAGCAAGAAGGACATGTGCAAGACCATTTTCCGCGCGGGCTTGCCGTGCAAGAAAGGACGCGGGCCGTCTCCAACGCGGCGGTCAGCTTTCCGCAAGAATCGTTTCCGCAAAACAAAACGGCTCCGGGGAGCTTTGACTGAACGATGTCGTCTTCCAAGAGTTTAGCGGCGCTTTGATAAAGCAAATTGTCAAACACTTTTTTACACTCCCCTTTTGTTTACGCAGGAAACGCTCTTTCGACCAATTCATAAACCACGCTGCCTTCAAGCAAGGCGCTGGTGTCTATCTTTCCCTTTATCTCGACCAAGGCGACCAAAATCAAAAAGACCAAGGCGCCGCCTTCGGCAAAGCCCATAAGAAGGCCCAAGGTTTTGTCCAAGCTGTTCAATATCGGACCCGAAAAAATCGTCTTGACCAAAAGCTGGATTATCTTGATAAGGACAAAGGCGCAAATAAAAACAACCAAAAAGCCCAAGACATTCGCGACAATTAAATTCATTGACGGGGCGAAAACCGCTCCCATTTTTTGATAGAACAAAATTCCCAAAAGCAAGGGGATGATAAAAGAGCCAAAGCCAAAAATTTCGTTTATCAAACCGCGGACAAAACCGCGAATTACGAATATCAACAAAATGGCGATCAGGATGTAGTCCAAAACGTTCATTGCATCCCCTCAAGCAATATTTGCGCGATTTTTTCCGCGGGCCTTTCCGTTCCGCAAAGCTTATTGCAGGCAAGCTTGTAATTTTTTCTTTGCGCGGCGCTCAAGAATGACGACAAGGCGCTTTGCAAAGAAGACTCGGTCATTCCGCTTTTTTTAATCACGACGGCCGCGCCCTGGCGCTCAAAGTATTCGGCGTTGTCAACTTGGTCGCCGCGCGTTCCCGCTCCCTCCAAAGGAATCAAGACCATCGGCTTTTCCAAAACAGCGCATTCCCAAATCGAATTGGCTCCCGCTCGCGAAAGGACAAGGTCCGCCGCCGAAATAACGTCCGGCATTTCCTTGTAAATAAAGGCGTAAGGATGGTAATTGTCTTTTTCTTCCTGCGACAAGTCTTGGGGCAAGAGCGCGGCGTTCTTTTGGCCCGTTTGGTGGACAACGATGAATTTTTGGCAAAGCCAAGAAAGGTTTTTCCAAACAAGTTCGTTGATTTGAGCCGCGCCCAAGGAGCCGCCAGTCACAAGCAATATAGGCTTTTTCTTTTTTTGCTCTTTTGTCACGCCCAAAAATTCCAAGCCGGCGGCGGGATTTGTTTCGTAAAACACAGGGCGCACGGGATTTCCAGTCACCACAAATTTTGAAGTGGAGCCGCCCGCAAAAAAGTCGCGCGTCTCCTCGTAGCTTAGCAAAACCTTGTTGGCGAACTTGGAGTTGATTCTTGTGGCAAGGCCCGGAGTAAAGTCGCATTCGTGCGTGTAAAGCTTTATCTTTAAAAGTCTGGCCGCAATGCAAGGCGGAACGGAAACAAAGCCGCCCTTTGAAAACAAAAAGGCCGGCCTGTTCTTTAACAAAATAAAGAAAGCCGCCACAAAGCCAAAGAATATTTTAAATACGTCGATAAAGTTCCTTAAAGAAAAATAGCGGCGCATCTTTCCGCTGGGGATTCCGTAAAATTTGTCCGCGGACTTGTTTCCGTTCTTGTCCAAAGAATTTGTCACGATGCTCTTGTCCATCTTGGAAAGAGAGCCGATCCAAATCACGCGGAGTTTTTTTCCGTCCTGGAGAATTCCTGACTGAATGACTTTTTGCCTAAAAGCGTCGGCGACTGCAAGGCCTGGATAAATGTGTCCGCCAGTTCCGCCGCCGGTAAAGGCGACAACAAGCGTCTTATTGTCCATGGTGGTTCTTTTCCATCAAAGAAAGCAAGTCTTGGCGCTTAAAGAGTTTTGCGTAAGTCCAAGGCGACATTCCCAAAGCGTCAAACTTGTCGGGGTTGGCGCCGGCGTCGGACAAAAGCTTTACCATGTCGGCGTTTCCTTCGCCTACGGCAAGGGCCAAGGCCGATTGGTTGTCGGCGGAAACAAAGTCAAGGTTGGCTTTTTTTGCGACCAAAATTTTGGCAAGCTCAAGATTCTTTTTCCAAACGCAGTCCATAAGGGCGGAATAGCCGCGGTCCTTTGAAACGGCGTTAAGATCAATGTCATGCTCAAGCATCCATTTTACTTCTTCGATTTGTTCGGCGCGGATAGCCACGTTAAGCATCGGAGTGCCTTCCGCGTCGCGCTCGTTAAGGCTCATTCCGGCGTCAAGGTAAGTCTGGACAACGTCGCGGTTGTCTTTTTTTACGTGAACCGAAAGCGCGTCGCCGGTAAAGGGATTGCCCGTGTCAAAGAGCTTTGCCCAAGCGGCCTTCTTTTTGTCCTCAAGGGCGATGGAGGCGATGTTTTTGCTTATATAGCCAAAAAGCTTTTCAAATGAGTCAAAATCCTTTAGCTGGCCGCATTTTTTGGCGGAAGCGGTAAAGTCGTCCTTTAGCGCGTAAACCAAAACGCCCGCTCCCAAAAGATAGCCCCAAGCAAAAGAAGCGTTCTTTGCGGGAGCCTTTCCGTCAAGAATGACGCAGTGGCTGACGCCTTTTAGCATTGAAGGAAGGGTATTTACAGAAAGTTCCGTGTCTTTTTCGTATAGGAAACTCTTTGCCTTGATTTTATTCTTTTTAAAAAACTGCTTTAATTCGTCGTTTTTTGACGAATTTTTTCCAGTGTAAACAATAAGCCAATTCATTCTTCAATTATATAGAAAAGCGCAATATGTTTCAAGGATGTCACATTTGGAAGCGCATGCTCAAATTTCCGTTCCAAATTGAATGCTTAAAGTCATAAGAGCCCGAAAGGTTCAAGGCAAAGAAGCTTGCTTTTATGCCGAATCCGCCGTAAATCTGCGGAATGAAGTAATCCGTCCAAGAGGCCTTTTCCGATCCGCTGCCGGAATTTTCCGTTCCGATATATGAAGCGGCCGACGCGATTCTTTCGTCGGTGACGGCCCAATTCCATTTTGTGTCGCTTTTTGAGAAAATTCCCCTAAAGCCGATAAACGGCGTAAAGAAAAGGAAGGTTTTTGAAACTTGAACCTGGCCAAAAAGCGTGTGGGTGGCGTATTCGATTCCGGCGCTGACTCCGTCCTTGTCCAAGGAAATTTTTCCGCCCAAGTAATAATAGCCAAGTCCAAGGGAAATTTGCGGCAAGGCGCCCTCGCCCTTTAGCAAGGCGTAGCGAACGTCGCCTCCGATGTCAAAGAATTTGACTCCAAAACCGTCAGACACAGCCTTGAGCTTTGAAAAATTCATGTACATGCAAGAAAAACCAAAGTCAAAGGGCAGGAAAAAGCCGCCCACCCTGACATTGCCCGTTATGGTCGGATAAATGAAGGTGTTGGGAAGGCTTCCAACCTTAAAGATTTCGGCGACCGTTCCCAAAGGAGACAAGTCAAGCTTTGTCACGCCCGCTTCAAGGCCAACGGCAAAATGCGGCGGAGCGGAAGGAAAGACCTTTCCAATCCAGGCCTGCGAATATACGTTTTGCTGGCTGGCCGCGTTGGGGAGGGTTTTATTCATTATAATTGACAAATCGCTAAGGCAATTGTTAACGTCCGCGGCCGAATAATCTCTGGCAAAAGCGCCGGCCGAAAAAGCGATGAACGCAAGAATTACAAAAATCTTCTTCATATTTTCAATTATAGCGCGCCTTTCAAGAAAAAACAAGAAAGCGCAAAAAAAACGGCGCCGCGCTATTGACAGTTTTTTTTAATTCTGATAGTATAGCCCTAATACGCCGCTGTAGCTCAGTTGGTAGAGCGCCGGACTGAAAATCCGTATGTCGTCAGTTCGATTCTGACCGGTGGCAAAGGACCCGCAATCGCGGGTCTTTTTTTATGCCCTCGCAAGCGGTTTTGCGGGCCGCGCGGACGCTGGGAGCGGTTATTAAAGCCCGTGTTTTTTTCTTGATTTTTTAACCTTTATGCGCTATCATTGTTATTCAATTAGGAGGAACATATGGCTTACAAAATTTCTGACGCCTGCGTAAACTGCGGCGCCTGCGAACCTGAGTGCCCGTCATCGGCCATCTCAGAAAAAGACGGCAAGCGCGTCATCGACGCTGGAGCTTGCGTAAATTGCGGAACTTGCGCCGGCGTATGCCCCGCGGAAGCGATTTCGGAAGAGTAAATGAACTTAAAGATAAAATCCAAACTAATCTCTTTTTTGCTTCTTGCGGGTTTTATCTTGGCGTGCGCCCTTGCGGCCTTTGCCGTAATCGCGCCGCTATGGCTTTTTGCCTCAAAAAAGCCCGGCTTGTATTCGGCCTTTGTCTTGGCCCTTGCCGCGGCTTTTATTGTTTTAAAGATAGCGAAATTCATAAAAAGAAAAATCGATGCAAAAAATTAAGGCCCTGTTTTTTGCGGCCGCCTTTCTTTGCGCCGCCGCCTTTGCCCAAGATGAACGGAACGCGCAAAGTTCCGTGATTAAAATCCAAAAATCAAAAGTTCCTCAAATAAACTCGCTCAACGTCCGCGACAAAGACTATATGCTAAAGCAGTTTGACGACGAAGTTGAGCAAAACAAGCAGTTTTTCATCAGCGGAAAGCCGGTCCTCCCCTCCTTTTACGCCTACACCATAAACAACGACGACGACTTGTTCAATTTGGCAGCCCGCTTTTGCATCCGCTACGACAGTTTTTGCCTTATAAACGGAATCACAGGCGCTGAAGAGTACATAAAGGGAAAAACCTTGCTGCTCCCCAGCGCGGACGGCATTTTCGTTCCCCTGGAAGAAAGCAAAAACCTAAGCGCGCTTGAATTTTTATTGCAAAAAAACCGCCTTGCCCTATTGGAAGACACAAGCCACTTGCGCTATAATATTGACGGAAAAGATTTTGCCTTTTTTCCCGGCGAAAAGTTTACAACCACAGAGCGCGCTTTTTTTTTAGACACATCCATGCAGCTGCCGGTGAAGAATTACAGGATAAGCAGCCGTTACGGCCAGAGAGAGAACCCCTTTAACGGGGCAAAGACTCAGTTCCACCGGGGCGTTGACATGGCGGTCCCCAACGGATCAAACGTTTTCGCTTGCAAAAGCGGAACGGTATCGGGCCGGGGCGAAAACGCGGTTTACGGCAAGTGGATTCAAATCGACCACGGCCGCGGAATGACAAGCTTTTACGCGCACCTTTCTTCAATTCAGGAAAACGCGCAAAAAGGAACGATTGTCAGAGCCGGCGAATTGATTGCAAAAAGCGGGAGCACAGGCCAAGTGACCGGCCCGCACTTGCATTTTGAAATTTGGCTGAACGGAAAAACCGTCGATCCTTCGGCCTACGGTAATTTTTGAGGAAGAGAATGCGTTTATTAAAAAAAGCCCCTTTTATGGCCTTGGCGATTTTTGCCGCCGTCCTTGCCGCTCCCAACGCGGAAGTCTTTAGGACGCGAAAAACCGTATGCCTTCAGCTTCCGGCCCGCGGAACGACAGAAAGCAAGCCTTGCGGAATAAACGATTGCGTGGCGGTCTTTCTTCCCCAGGACACAACCTTTATCCAAGGCGTTGAAATCACGGTAAAAATTCCCCAAACCTTGGCGGCTTACAGGAACACAATACTCTACTCCCTTTACAACAACGTCACTCCCGTTCCGACGGAAAAAGGCATTGACTATTCCGGAACGGAAATCTACTCCGGCTTGTATCCCGGCCAGTTGGCTTGGACAATCGCGATTCCTCTTGTAAAAGGAAACACGATAAAGCAAAGCCCCTACGCCGACAAAACCTTGATTCCGGACGCCAGCCGCGGCTTTGTCTTTTTGCGAAACCAGCTGGCGATGAAGGGCGTCCCGCGGAGCGTGATGGAGGCCGAGTTTGAAGTCAGCGCCAAAACGGTTTTGGCGGACTTTGGCGCGCTAAAAGTGGCCGCCCCCGCCGACGCCGGCGAGTACACGGTTTACGTTGACGACAAGCCGGTGACCGCCAACGAAAAAGGCCTTGTAATCCTAAAACCCGGCAAGCGAAACGTTTCAATCGTTTCCGAAAAATTCAGGAACGAGACCCGAGCGGTTATGATCGCCCAAGGCGAAGTGACAGAACTTTCGCTTGCCTTGCAAAGCGTGGCGCCCGCCGTTCGAGTCCGCGCCCCGGAAGGAACAAAGGTTTACGTTGACGGCGAGGAAGTAAAAGCCGGCGACGCGCTGGACTTGGAAGCCGGCGAGCACATCTTTAAGTTCAATTTGGGCGGCTACGAAGTCACCAAAAAAGTTGCGATTCAAAACGGAAAGAGCTATAACATCAGCGTCAATGTGGACGCTAGCGTAAAAGAGGAATAATATGAAAAAAATCATCAGCGGAAAAGTACGCGAAGTTTACGACCTAGAAGACGGCCGCATGGTAATCGTGACAACGGACAGAATCAGCGCCTTTGACGTGATTTTGCCGGTTGACATTCCCAACAAAGGAAAAGTCCTTAACGCCGTCAGCGAGCACTGGTTTGACCTTACAAAGGACATTTGCAAAAACCACTTGATTTCAAGCGACGTAAAGGACATGCCCGCCGACTTCCAAAAGCCGGAATTTGAAGGCCGAACGATGCTGGTAAAAAAGCTTAAGATGGTTCCCTACGAGGTAATCGTCCGCGGCTACATGTTCGGCTCTATGTACGAAGCCTACAAAAAGGGCGAGCCTTTCTTGGGCCACTCTTTTGACAAGGAATACCAGGAGGCCGAAAAATTGGCCCAGCCGATTTGCACCCCCTCCACCAAAGCCAAGGAAGGGCACGACATCAACGTTACCCTTGACTACATGAAAAAGGACTTGGGCGACGAGTTGGGAACGAAAATCGAAAAGGCCGCCCTTGCCATCTACAAAAAATGCTACGACTACGCCTACGAGCGCGGAATCATCATCGCCGACACAAAATTTGAGTTTGGCCTTGACGAAAACGGCGAATTGGTCTTGGCCGACGAGGTTTTGACCCCCGATTCAAGCCGCTTTTGGAACAAGGACACCTACAAGGTTGGAACAAGCCCCGCCAGCTACGACAAGCAGTTTGTCCGCGACTGGCTTAAGGCCAACAATTTGGCCGGCGACCCCAAAATCAAGGAAATTCCCGCCGAAATCGTCAAAAAAACGGCCGATTTGTACGCGGAATGCCAAAAACGCATTTGCGGCTAAAATTCGCAAAAAATTTTAAAAATTATTAAAGAAATCGGCGGGCGTTGACGATAATATAAATGTCGGGGGCGTTTTCCCCTCCCACCCACGCCTCCGATAATGCCTGATGGGCATTGCCCGGCCGACTGGCCGGGCTTTTTTTTGCCCAAAAGAAGCGGCGGCAGGCAAAAAAAATCCCGCGCGGGTTGCGCGGGATTTTGGGGTTGGTGTGATTTACGGCGCGTTGCGAACAATGCGGAAGCCGTTGACCTTTTCTGTGTCATAATGGCGCTCACACGGTTTCCAAGGCCAGTTTTTATAAACCGTAACGAATTCATCGGTGCTAGAGTGAACCGAACCGCCGCGACGAATGCGATCTTCGCCTGTCGCCCAGCCAGTCCAGGGAGTGTCTGTCGTTATAGCGGGATTTATAGTACGGCTCCAATCCCAGCACCATTCCCACATATTTCCGCTCATGTCGTAAAGACCAAGTCCATTTGGCTTTTTCTTTTTCACTTCCTGAACCTTTCCCACTCCGGTAGTGTTTCCGCCGCTGTTGTAATAATACCAAGCCACTTCATCGATATGTTCGCTTCCGCTGAACTTGGTTTGGCCTTCGTTGGTCAAGTTTCCTCCGCGGGCGAGCATTTCCCATTCCGCTTCTGTCGGAAGCCGCCAGCCATTGGCGCCGGTGTCAAAGACAACGCCGTTCCATTCAGCTTTGTTCTCTTTCGGCCCTGAGTACTTAAGGCTTCCGCCCACTTCGGCAGATTCTATGTCGGGCCATTTAGAAGGATCCGTTTCCCATGTCTCAGGGTCGGACGCAGTTTTTATCTTGTAAACGGGGGTCCGTTGTTCGGCCATGGACCTGAGGTTGCAGTAGACTATGGCGTCGTACCAGCTGACATGACCTGCGGGATAGTTGTTGCCCCTTGGGTAGTCCACGCGATTGACATTGCTGCCGTACTTGCAGTATCTCGTATATTCGTAATGCGTAACCTCGTGGTCGCTTGCAAGAATTGCGGGCAGTGCCAGACTGCGGTCTTTGATAAAAATCTTTGACTCAAACGCCGTGATTGCCGTTTCTCCGCTAAAGGACTTTGCCGGGACAGACACAAAAATCTCCTCCACCGCGCCGTCCGCCTTGTAAGTTGCCACAATGCTTACGTTTCTCGCCGGCATGGTGAATTTCGTTATGTCCATAATGGCGTTGTCAAACTCTATGCCCGGAGTGGAACTTGTCCACTTGTCAAAGGATTGTTGGCTGCTAGCCGAGGTTGCAAAAATTCTTACGACCTCGCCAACTTTAGCGCTTGTCAAAACAGTTCCTCCGACATTTTTGGCAATCCCTCCAGTAACGCTTATGCTGTATGCCGCGCCGTCGTCCGCTTGCGGCGGAATCGCGTTCGAGCCGCCAGAGCTGTTGGAGCAAGAGGCCGCCCCCCAAACAAGCGCCGCTCCCAAAATGGCCAACGCGACTTTCGTACCTTTTTTCATATTATCCTCCGATGCAAAATTCACTTTCTACTATATTACCCCCCCCCATTGGGATTTGTCAAGTTTTTGGCGCCTACGCCGCGAGCATCAAGTTTTTCCCCTTTTTCCCAAATTCTATGCTATAATAATAAGGATGAAATCCATAAACATAACCCTAGACATTTATAATATCGCGATCAACTTTATCATCTTGCTTGCCATTTATACCAGCAAATTCAACAAGGAAGGCATAGAGAATTTTAACAAAACCAGAAGATGGTACCGCGTCATTTCCATAATCAACCTTGTAATGTCCGGGATAGATATTTTCATTAGGGCGTATGAGGGAACGGCAAGGCCGGTAAATTTTACGATTCTTCCCATTGCGTTGTTTTTGTATTATCTTGCGGTTTTTCTTTTGCTCTGCTCGTCGGCAAAATGCATAATGTCGCTTTTGGACCATGTAAGGGCGCAAAAAAAAGGAAGGAAAATTTTCTCCGGGCTTTTAATCTTTAGCCTGGCCGCCTATTGCGGCTTGCTGCTTGCGACGCAGTTCACCCCCTTGCTGTACGAGATTGACCAAAACAACATTTACTCGCGCGGAAATTTCTTTTTCTTGGCCGTTGCCGTTCAAGCCGTAATATACGCAGATTTAGTTTGGTACATGCATATCAACAGAAAAACAATCCATCCGCTAAAAATAATCATTGTTGCCTTTTTTATTTTCTTCCCTCAGTTGGCGGAAATTCTGCAACTGGCGATTCCAGGCCTTTCGCTAATAAACACGGGCTTTTCGTTGGTCTTTGTAATCATGTTCATTTTCTCAAACAGCTTTGCCGAAAGCAGGCTTAAAAATGCCGAAAGCGAGATACAAGACAAGTCAACGCAAATCGAAAAGAACAGGCTTGCGCTCATAGACATGCAAAACCACACAATAGAAAGCCTTTCTAACCTTGTTCAAAAGCGCGAAGGAGACAGCGGAGAGCGCATCGCGCGGACAAAGGAGTATGTGGACCTTATAACCGATCAATTAAGGAAGAGCGGCCACTTTCAAAACATTCTGACCCAAGACTATGTAAAGCTTTTGGAACGGGCGGTTCCCGTATACGACATCGGAAAAATAGTCGTTCCAGACGCAATCCTAAAAAAGGAAGCGCCTCTCAGCCCGGACGAATTTGAGCAGCTGCGCCGCCACGCTTCCGAAGGCGGAAGAATCATCCACGAAATTCTTGACGGCTACGAAAGCCCCGAATACATTAGAATCGCCTCGGACATCGCGGCCCACCACCACGAAAAATGGGACGGCACGGGCTACCCCGCAAGGTTTTCGGGCGAGGCGATTCCCCTGTGCGCAAGGATTATGGCCTTGGCGGACTCTTTTGACTCTATGGTGGCGCAAAAGAATCACAAGGCGGCCATGGATTATGAAGAAGCCTTTAGAGTCATAGAAGACAAAGCCGGATCGGATTTTGACCCGACGATAACCCGCGAATTCCTAAAAGCTAAGCGCAAGGCGATCGACATCAACGAAAGGCATAAAAAGCGCGCAAAAACGCAAAACGCCCCATTTATTTTTCAAACAAACATGTAACTACTAGCAAAACAGCGAAAAGTGTTGTATAATAGTAGCACTTTTCATTTGGAGAACAAAACTTACATGAAAACCTTCACCTTTAAGGGGGGAATATTCCCTCCCGAGCATAAGGAGCTGGCGGAAGGAAAGAAAATCACTCCTGCCTTTCCCGCTTCCAAAACGCTGACCATTCCGATAACGATGGGCGGCGCTCCCAACCAGCCGGTTGTGGCCGTTGGCGACAAGGTTTCGCGCGGACAAGTGATCGCAAAAAGCGACGCCTTTGTCAGCGCGCCTGTCCACTCCCCCGTAAGCGGAACGGTAAAGAAAATCGTTTCAAACCTTTCAACCGCAAACTCGGAAGTTCCCTGCATCGTAATCGCCGCGGACGAAGACCCCAACGCGGGCGAAACTTTCATGCCGCCGCTTGACCCCTTTGCCTGCTCAAAGGAAGAGGCCTTGGCCCGCGTGCGCGACGCCGGCATTTGCGGAATGGGCGGAGCGTCGTTCCCCACCCACGTAAAACTTAATCCGCCAAAAGACTGCGTCATTGACAACGTTCTCTTAAACGCGGCCGAATGCGAGCCCTACCTTACCGTTGACGAGCAGACGATGGACGAAAGCCCCGACAAAGTTATCGACGGCCTTTTGATCGTTCAAAAAATCGTCGGCGGAAAAGCCAAAATCGTTTTGGAAAGCAACAAAAAACATTTGATTCCAAAATTGGAACAAGCCGCCAAAGGACAAGTTGAAGTCGTCGTAGTAAAGACAAAATATCCGCAAGGCGCGGAAAAAGACATAATCACCGCCGTGACAGGCCGCGAGGTCAAGGCCGGCGGACTACCTGCAAGCGCGGGCTGCGTTGTCTGCAACGTCGGAACGGTTTGCGCGATCAGCGACGCCTTCCGTCTTGGAAAGCCCTTGATCGAGCGCGCCTTTACCGTTAGCGGTCTTGGCGTAAAAGAGCCAAAGAATCTTTTGGTTCCGATCGGAACGCTTGTAAGCGACTTGATTCCTGGCGCGATCGAAGTTGAGGAAGACAAGGTTGCCAAGATTTTGTCGGGCGGACCGATGATGGGCTTTTCCATGCAGAGCGCGGCCTTTCCCGTTCAAAAGGGAACAAGCGGCGTCCTCTTCCTTACTGAAAAAGAAATCGACACAGAAGATTCCACTCCCTGCTTGACTTGCGGCGCCTGCGTCCACGTTTGTCCGATGAGATTGACGCCGGCCTTGATTGTCCGCTCGGTAAACGCGGACGACTTAAAGGCCGCCAAAAAATACGGCTTGATGGACTGCATCGAGTGCGGCTCTTGCGCTTACGTTTGTCCGGCCACTGTCCGCCTTGTGCAGACAATCAGAATAGGAAAAAATCTTGAGCGCGCGAGAATCGCCGCCGAAAAGGCCGCCGCTCAAAACGCTAACGGAGGCGCAAAATGATTCAGCTTTCCTCATCTCCGCACATTTCCAGCGGACTAAAAACGCGCCACGTGATGTGGTTGGTGGTCTTGTCCATGCTGCCCGAGGCGGTTTACGGCGTGATTCTTTTTGGAATCCCGGCCTTGGTCACAATCTTGGCCAGCGTAGCCACCACAGTAGTTTGCGAATTCTTGTTCAACAAGATTACAGGAAAAAAACAAAGCGCGGGCGACGGCTCGGCCGTGATAACAGGCCTTTTGCTTGCCTTAGTTTTGCCTCCGACGCTTCCGATTTGGCAGACCGTTCTTGGAGCGGCCTTTGCCATCATCGTCGCAAAGCAATTGTTCGGCGGCCTTGGCTCAAACGTTTGGAACCCGGCTTTGACAGGCCGAGCCTTTTTGGTGGCCAGCTTTCCGGCCGCGATGGGAAACGCTTGGATCAGCCCCCTTCCCGACGCGACAAGTTCGGCGACAATTCTTTCTACATTAAAGCAGGCCGACGCTGCGGCCGCCTCCGCTCCCGACTACTTGTCCTTGTTCTTGGGACGACAGGCCGGCTGTATCGGCGAATCTTCGATCTTGCTGATTTTGATTTCGGCGCTTTTCTTAATCTCGACTAGGCTCGTTGACTGGAGAACGCCGGTCTTTATGGTTGGAACGTTCGCGCTCTTGATGTTCGTTTCTGGCGGCGACGTTTTGGCCCACGTCCTTTCGGGCGGCTTGGTCTTTGGAGCGGTCTTTATGGCCACCGACTATGTAACAAGCCCGATAACCGCTCCCGGACGAATGATATTCGGCGCCGGCTGCGGCTTGCTAACGTTCCTTATAAGAAAGTTTGGCGGATATCCGGAAGGCGTAATGTTCTCGATTTTGATCATGAACTCAATCGTGCCTTTCTTGAACAAAATCACGCCGCGAAAATACGGCTATAAAAAAGAAGGAGGCGCCAAATGAAAGAAGCGTTAAAGCTGGGCGTAATCCTTGCCCTTTACGCGGCGGCGGCTTGCTTTGCCCTTGCCTTGGTGAACAACGTGACCGCTCCCGAAATTGAGAGGCGCGCGTTGGAAAAAGAAAGCCAGGCGCTTAAGATGATTTTCCCTGACGCGGACGGCTTTGAAAAAATCGCCGCCTATGACAAGCAAAGCGGAAGCGCGACAATCGAGTCGTTCTACTCGGCCAAAAAAGACGGCCAAGTGTTCGGGTACGCTGTAAAGGCTTCCGGCCCCACTTACGATACGACGACTCTTGTGGCCGGCTTTGGAAGCGACCTAAAAATCGCGGGCGTCCACATTTTGCAGACGACCGACTCGCCGGGCTTTGGACAAAAGGCCGCCGATCCCAATTACAAAAACTCCAAGGGAACAACCTTCTACGGCCAGTTTGCCGGAGTTGACGCAAGCGCGCCGCTTGTTCTTGGAAACGACTACGAGGCGATTTCCGGCGCGACAATCACTTCCAACACGATGGGAGAGTTGATTTCAAACGCGGCCGAGACTGTTAAAAAATATCTTGCGGGAGGAAACAAATGAAAGCCTTGAACATTTTTACAAACGGCATCGTAAAAGAAAACCCGCTTTTGGTTCTTTCCATCGGACTTTGTTCGTCGCTTGCCGTAACGACAAGCGTATTCAACGGCTTGGGAATGGGCCTTAGCATGACATTCGTTCTCTTGATGAGCGAAATCATCATAAGCCTTTTTAGAAAGCTGATTCCGTCGGCGATAAGGTTGCCGATTTTCATCATCGTAATCGCGGCCTTTACGACGATTGTCCAGCTTTTGCTGCAAGCCTACGTTCCCGCTTTGAGCGACTCGCTTGGCGTCTTTATTCCGTTGATTGTTGTAAACTGCATCATCATGGGCCGCGTCGAAGCCTTCTCGTCAAAGAACAACACGGGCCTTGCGATTTTGGACGCGTTGGGAATGGGAATCGGCTACACTTGGGTTTTGATCGCCATTTCCTTTATCCGCGAGCTTTTGGGAAGCGGAAAGATTTTTGGCCACACGGTTTTTGCCGAAGAAAACGCGATCGGCTTTTTTAGCGGAGCGCCGGGCGGCTTCTTTGTCTTTGGAATTATGATCGCAATCACGCTTGGACTTTCAGAGATGAAGAAAAACAAAGGAGCTAAAAAATGAACGAACTTCTTAAAATATTCTTAAAGGCCATGCTCGTTGACAACGTGATTTTGGTCCAGTACTTGGCGCTCTGTCCCTTTATGGGAATGACAAGCGACACAAGCAAATCCGCCGGAATGGGAATCGCGACTTCGTTCGTAATTTTGCTTGCAACCGCGGCCACCTACCCGATTTACTATTGCGTGTTGGTTCCGCTTAAGCTGCAGTTTTTGCAGACCTTGATTTTCATCTTGGTAATCGCCTCGCTTGTTCAATTGGTTGAGTTCTACCTTAAAAAATCTTCGCCCGCCTTGTACAGCGCGATGGGCGTTTACCTTGCCTTGATCACGACAAACTGCGCGGTTTTGGCAATCACGCTCAACTGCATCAGCAAAAACTACAACTACGGCCAGTCAATCGTTTACGCGCTTGGAAGCGCCGGCGGCTTTTTGCTTTCGATGGTAATCATGGCGGGAATCCGCGAGCGGCTTAGAACCTCAAACATGCCGGCCTTCCTAAAAGGAAACTCCGGCCTCTTTTTGGCCACGTCGCTTTTGGCCCTTTCGTTTATGGGATTTAAGGGGTTGATATGAACACAATTTTAATTACAATAGCGGTCTCGTTTGCGATAGCCTTTTTGCTTGGCCTTTTGCTGGGACTCTTCAAAAAAATATTCGCGGTTCCCGTAAACCAAAAAGAAATCGACGTGCGCGAGCAATTGCCGGGCGCCAACTGCGGCGGCTGCGGCTTTGCAGGCTGCGACGGTTACGCAAAAGCGGTCGCCGCTGGAACCGTCGCCCCCAACCTTTGCACGGCCGGCGGCGCTGAAGTCGCCGAAAAGCTTTCTAAAGTTTTGGGCGTTACCGTAACGGCCGAAAAAAAGGCCGCCGTCCTTATGTGCCGCGGAACAAAAGAATGCGCAAAGCCCAGGGGCCAATACAAGGGCATCCAGACTTGCGCCGCCGCGGTCCAAGCGATAAACGGAACAAAGCTTTGCTCGTTTGGCTGCGCCGGCTTTGGCGATTGCGCGGCCGCCTGCGAATTTGGCGGAATCGTTATCGGAGAAGACGGACTTCCCCACATCGACCTTGTAAACTGCACAGGCTGCGGCTCATGCGTAAAGGCTTGCCCCAAACATTTGATTTCGCTCTACAACGTTGAGACAAAAGGCCCGATCGCCCTTTGCCAAAACCGCAGCGACAACAAGCCTTCAATTATGAAAAACTGCAAGAACGGCTGCATCAAGTGCGGCAAGTGCGAAAGAACTTGCGAAGCGGGAGCGCTGACTCTTGTAAAGGGCATTCCTGTAATCGACTACGCCAAGTGCAACGCTTGCGGAAAATGCGCCGAAGGCTGCCCGACACACGTTCTTTCAATGAATGTTTTTAACTAACAAAAAAAGCCGCGAGCAATTCGCGGCTTTTTTGCTTTAGTTGCTTTTTCCGGCCTTTTGGTCGGCTTCCATTTTTTCTTTCCAGGTCATCGCCTTTTTCTTTAGTTCTTCGGCGGTCTCGCTTTCGCCAAGAGTCACGCTAACGCGGCGCAAGGCAAGCAAAAAGTTGATCGCCGCTTTCATGTCGTCAAGGCGGCGGCTTGAAAGCTCGTACTTGTCGCGGTAGGCGTTGGCCGACTTGTCAAGCAAGGTTCTTATCAAGCGCAAGTAAAGGATTGAATTTTCGTTGTCAGGATTGTTGGGGTCAAAGTAAGCCTTGATGTATTCCTTAAAGTCGTAAAAGTTTTTGGCCACGACGGCAAAGCGGCCTTCCAATTCTACAAAGGACCACTTCCATTTAGAATTGTCGCCAAAGGCGTCGATTATCATTTGAATCGCCAAGCCCAACTTTCGGATCAAAAAGTAGCGCTTTTCGAGCGGAGTGTTGGCGACCGCCTCCAATTTTTCGCTTACGTCGCTTTGCGCGGCGTTGATTATGTTGGTGACGATTTCCTCCAAATAAATGATTGATTTGTAAAGAATCTTTCTTCCTTCATTGAGAGCGTCGTTGTTTTTTACGTCAAGAATCTTTACGGAAGCGGAATTTATGGCGTTGTACAAAGTGGCGATGTAAATCATCTGCTCGGCGAGAATCAACTTTTTGTATTCCACGCCGACAGCGTCGCCCTTCATAGTTGTGAGCATTTCTTTTTCTTTGTCCAATTCGGCCTTAATTAAATCTTCGTACTGCTTTGCTTCTTTCTTAAAAAGCTCGCGGTCTTCGTTTGTAATTTTTGCCATTTAGCGCTCCCGTTCTGTCTTACTGCGACAAGCTTGAGTACTTTTTCAACATAGACCTAGCGTGCTCCAAAGATTCGGAGCTTTGCTGGTCGCCAGATAGCATTCGGGCAATTTCAGCCACTCGCTCTTCTCCCTGAACAGGAGCCGCCCGAGTTTTCATTATGCCGCCTTCAACAGACTTTTGTATTCTTATTTGATTATCGGCAAAAACCGCAATGCTCGCTAGATGTGTTATGCATAAAATTTGACGATTTTTTGCCAAATTTTTCATATGTTCGCCCACCGCGACGGCCACTTCGCCGCCAATTCCGGTGTCGATTTCGTCAAAAATCAGGGTTGGAACCTTGTCGCTTTGGGCAAAAATCGTCTTTAGGGCCAGCATTACGCGGCTCAATTCGCCGCCGGAAGCTATTTTTGAAAGGCTTGCCATAGGCGAGCCGGGATTCGCGCTAATCAAGAACTCTATGTCGTCCATTCCGTAGGGGCCGCACTTTTGCTCCACCGCGTCGCCGGCCTTTTGGCTGATGTTCACGCTAAATTTGGTTCCGGCCATGCCAAGTTTTTGCAAAACCGCCTCGACTTGGGCCGACATTTTGGCGGCTCCCGCCTGTCTTTTGGCCGAAATAGCCTTTGCGGCCTCGTAAACCTTGCGTTCCAAGGCGGCGATTTCCTTTTCCAAGGATTCCTTGTTGATTGAGGAGGAATCCAAAGTTTCAAGCTCGGCCTTGGCCTGGGACAAGTATTCAAAAACGGCCTGCAAGGGGCTGTCAACGCTGGCCGCGTACTTTTTCTTAAGCTTGTAGATTACGTCAAGGCGGCCTTGGACTTCTTCCAAGCGGGCCGGGTCGAACACCAAGGAATTTTGGTATGAGCGGAAGGACTGGCTAAGGTCCGAAAGTTCGTACCAAGCGTTTTGAACGCGGCCGTCCAGCTCCTCCAAATTTTTGTCCAAAGCGGCGGCCCGCTCGCTGGCAGACCTTACGCGCTTAAAAAGCGACTCAATGCCGCCGTCCTCACCGGAAAATATTTCATTTACGGCCTGGACTTCGGAATACAATTTTTCAAAGCTCAAAAGCTTGGACTCTTCGGCGGACAAAGCTTCGTCCTCGCCGGCCTTGAGCTTTGCGTCTTCGATTTCTTGGATAGAAAACTTAAGGTAGTCGATTCTGCGCTCGCGTTCAGCCCCGCTTGCGCTAAGGGACGCCAAGGCGGCGCGCTTTTCGACAAGCGCGGCGTAGATTTTTGTAAAGGCGGCCACTTCTTCGACAATGCCGCAATAGCTGTCCAAAAATTTTCTGTGTTCGGCCACGCGCATCAGGGACTGGTGCTCGTGCTGGCCGTGTATGTCAATCAAAAATTCGCTGAACTTTACCAAGTCCGCGCGCGGAACGGGAGTTCCTTGAATCCAAGCGCCGCTTTTTCCGCCGGCCCTGACGACTCGGCGCAAAATGATCTGGCCGTCCTCGTCTTCGATTCCGCGCTGGCTAAGCCATTCGCGGGCGCTAAGCGGTTCCTCCTCCGCGTCCATGGAAAGGTCTCGGTCGGCCGCCGTCTTTGCGGGAATCGTGAACACGCCGCTAACGCTGGCTTCTTGGCAGCCCGCGCGAATTGATTCCGCTCCGGCCTTTCCGCCAAGCAAAAAGGAAATCGCTCCGATAAGGATGGATTTTCCCGCGCCTGTCTCGCCCGAAAGAACGCTAAAGCCCTTTGAAAATTCAACGCTGGAAGAGTCGATCAGCGCAAAGTCTTTTATCTTTAAAGATTCAAGCATTAGAGCCTCCGTTTGGTCCGCCGGACCAGTTCAACTTGTTGCGGAGCGCGTTATAAAATTTTTCTACGGAAGTTCCTGCCAAAATCGCGTCATGCTCCGATTTTTTAATTTGAATTATGTCGTTGTCCTTTAAGTCAATCGGTTTTTGTCCGTCAACCGTAAGAATCGCGTCGCGGTTTCTGGACGGAATCAACTTGATTTGCAAAAGCGCCCTAGTCGAAAAAACGATCGGCCTAGCGCTCAAAGAAAAGGGATTGAGCGGCGTCAAGACAAGCGCGTCCAAGTCCGGACCTACAATCGGGCCGCCGGCGCTGGCCGAATAAGCGGTGCTGCCTGTAGGGCTAGAAACGATCGCGCCGTCCGCCTTAAAGTGGCCAAGCGTCGTCTCGTTTACGCTTACGTCCATAGAAATAGTTTGCGCCGCGCTCTTGGCGCTTACGACGATGTCGTTTAGGGCTTGGTGGCTTTCAACGATTTTTCCGCCGCGAATCACTTGGGCGCTAAGCATCGTTCGCAAAACAGTCTTAAGCTTTCCTTGCAAAAACAAGTCAAGGTACTTTTCCCACTCGTCAGGCTGAACGCCCGCGATAAAGCCAAACTCGCCAAGGTTTACAGGAAAGACGGGAATGGAATGTTTTGCCGCTCCCCTGGCCGCAAAGAGAACGGTTCCGTCTCCGCCAAGGGTAATCACAAAGTCAAAGGATTTCCAATCGCAGTCTTGCTCATTGCCGTTAAAGTCCAAGAAAGTGTATTCGACGCCGCGCAACTTTAGAAAGTTGGCGGTCTCGATTCCGAGCAGCTCGGACTTGGGCTTATCAGTGTTTACGACAATAAGGCAATTTTTCATTACGGAAGAGTTACCAAAACTTTTGAAATCTTCTCGATTTGGCTTCTGTTCAGGCGCGGATACAAGGGGAAGACGGCGCTTCTCAAGGCAAGGGCCTTGGCGTTTTTGCACGCCGCGCCCAACTCATCTTCCTTGGCCGCGATGATTGAGTCTTCAAAAGCCAAACGAACTTCAATGTCCTTTTTTTGCGCGTAAGCCTTTACGTCCTTGAATCCGCTGTTGAGCGCGATCGGGAAAGACCAAATTGTGGAGTTCAATTCAACGTCGCGGACAAAGCCCTTGTTTTTGCCAGACATGATGGAACGGTTGTAAAGCGCGTATATTTCCTTGCGCTTGGCTTCGTTGCGCGCAAATTCCTTTATCTGAACCGTGGCAAGCGCCGCGTTAATGTCGGGAAGCATTTCGATCGAAGGAATGCCTTCGGCCAAAGATTTTAGGACGGGCCAATCGCGGCGGCCGGCGGCCATCAACAAGGCTCCGCCTCCAGCGGTGATGACGTCCTGCTCTTCAAGAGAGCAAATAGCGTAAATGCCAAAAGAGCCGGCCTTTTTTCCCTTAACTTCCGTCTTGACGGCGTCGCCTTCCTCTTCGCTTGAGGGAGCGGCTTTTGCAGCTTCTTCGCCTTGCGCCGCTTCGGGAACGAGGCCGCCGGCGCTTTGGCTTATGTCTTCTATCACAGGGATGCCCAAGGCCAAGATGCCTTCAAAGTCAGGAAGGATTCCAAGGCTTTCGCGCAACACAAGGGCGCGGCCGCCGCTTTGAATTCCCTGCGAAACTATCTCGGAAGTGATTTGGGCGCTTTCTGTTTGAACGTCCAAGACTACGGGCTTAAAGCCCAATTCCTCCACCACGGCGTATTGCCACAGGGGAGCCAAAGCGCTGAGCATGACGCCGCTACCCGCCTCCAAGCTTAGAGCTTTAAGGGCGTACTTAAGGGCGGCGGCGGGAGTGCGCAATGCGACCGCTCCAGCGCATGAAAAAAATTCTTTTGCCGTCTGAATCAGGCGCGCGTTCAACTCGCCGGGGCCGATTCTTTCATCGACCATGCAAGTCAATACCGCGTCCATTTCTTTGCGGCGAATGGTTGAGCTGAATGTTTGGATCATTGTTTTACTTCAATAATTTTTTGCAATTCTTTTGCGTTAAAGAGCCTGCGAATGTCGAGCATAATCAAGTAAGGAGCGTTGGGGTCCTTTTGGATTACGCCCTGAATGTATTCGGAACCGATTCCGCTGAACATCTGCGGCGGAGCCTTGATGTCGCTTCCGGCAACGGGAACGACGCGGGCAACGCGGTCGATGATGATCGCGATGCGGTTTCCGTCAATGTTCAAAATGACAAATCCGCCCTCATCCTCGCCGTCTTCCAAAACAGCCTTCTTAAGGCGGAATCTTTTGTGCAAGTTGATAATAGGAATGATTTCCTTTCTAAGGTTAAAAATGCCTTCTACATAATATGGAGCGTTGGGCAAAGGGCGCACAGGCTGCGTCTTTACAATTTCCTTAACGTCCATAATGTTAACGCCATATAATTCTTCGCCAAGTTGGAATGTAACAAGCTGATATTGTTCTTCGCCGGCCATAAATCCTCCAATTACGTCTTTCTATTATAAAGCGCTTTGCCAAAAAATGCAAGATAAAAATAAACGCTATCCTACCCTAAAAAGCGCCAGGCCGGTGACTTTTTGGACGCCGGCGGCCTTTAAAAGCCAGGCGCACTTTTCCATAGTGGCCCCGGTCGTCACAATGTCGTCCAAAAGAACGACTTCGGCCGGGATCGCGCCTATGTCCGTCAAAGCCCTAAAATCAGGCCGCAAATCGTAAACCGCCCCCGCCGCTCCCAATCGTTCGTCACGTCCCAGTTTTTTTTGCTGGCCGCCGCTTTTTCGCTCCAAAATGTCCCTGTGGACCAAAATTCCGCGCTTTTTTTCCAAAATACAGGCCAATTCGTCAACTTGGTCCCAGCCTTTTTCCTTTATTTTGCCCGGTCGCGGCGGCACGGGAACCAGGGGCGTTTTTTCCAGGCCCAGCTCTTTCAAAGCCTTAAAAAGAAGCCGGGCAAGCAGAGGAGAAAGCCTCCTCTGCCCTTCCGACTTCCACGTGAACGCCAATTCCTTTTTCCACTGCCGATAGCTGTGGATGGGAAAAAGCGCGTCCAAACTGCTTTCTCCTTCGCGTTCCCGGCATTCCATGCAAATTTCCTTTTCGGAAACTAGGAGTTTTCCGCATTTGGAACACCGCTGGGGAGAATTTAGCGGGACGAAATTCTGAAGCTCAAGGGCGCATTTTGGACATAAGGGAAGAATATAAGGAGAAAACAAACCACATCGGAGGCACCGATTTACGCCAACCAAAGCTGACAAGAAAAACCTGTTTTTGCCAAAACGCCCTTTGCTTTTTAAATTCCTCACACCTATATCATATAAATAGTTGATGAGAGTTTGGCTTTTTTTTAAAGAATTTTGAAAAAAATTTAAAAAAAAGAAAAAACCCGCCGAATGGCGGGTTTTGCGTCGCGAGCCGCGATTGCCAGCGCAAGTTTACAGCTACTTTTTAAGAAGCTTTGTGATCGCGTCGATGCCCGAAACGTTGGGGATTTCGGCGGCCGACTTGTTTTCGTTCTTAATCGCGTTAAAGACTTCTTGCCTAAAAACCTTTACGTTTTTGGGAGCCTCAACGCCAATCTTGACTTGGTCGCCGCGAATTTCGATTATGGTAAGGGTGATGTCCTCGCCAATCTTGATTTTTTCGTCGGTTTTTCTGGAAAGGATTAGCATTAAGCCTCTCCCCGCGCGTCTTTGGCCTTGAGCGCCTTCATTATGTCATGCTTTGTGGTCCACTTGTTGCTTCCCAAAATCACTTGCATGCACTGGTTGTTGGTTCTGTTGATGACAAGCGGGCCTTGCAAATTGGCGGTGACCGGCGTTCCTCCGGCAGGAATCGTAACAATCGCCATAACGCAAACTTCGGCGGGATTGGTGATTCCAATCTTTGCCAATGCCTTGTCGTCAACGTCAAGCTCGTAGTCGTCCGCGACCAAAAATGGATCGACGATCAAAAAAGCCAGGCTTGGCTCTTCCATCGACTGCATCCACATAAAGGGCGCGTATTCGCTTTCGTATATCGCGTATTTCTTGTATTCCTCAAATCCAAAAAGGCCTTCGGGGATTTCCAAAATATCCTTGTCTTGAATTTGAACTGTCGTTCCGATTTTAGTCCTAACGTCCATGTTAAAAAACTCCTAAATTAGCGCATATAGTTTAGCAAGCTGCTTGAGTACATTTTTCCGGCTACGCTAAGAGAGGCTTGGTGAACGTAGTCCATCATCTTCATGTCGGTGACGGCCTTTGTAAAGTCCAAGTCGCCCTCGGTGGCGATCATCTGCGTTACGTTGAGCGCGGTCTGCGAGTTGCGGGTCACGTTGAGCGAGGCCCTTTCGTAGTTGGAACCGTTCTCGGCGATGCGGGTCACAAGGTTTCCAAGGCCTGAGTCAAGGCTTCCCAAAACGCGGCTTCCGATAGCCTCTTGGTCGCCCTTGAGCATCGCGTTTCGCAAGGCGATTACGCTGTCGAACATGCTTCCGCCTGAGACGCGGGTTCCTGTTGCGTAGTTGTAGGGCGGTCTCTGTTCCGTTCCGCTAATTACGCCAAGGTCTGTAAGAACGCTGCCCTCCTCGTCCCTAAGCCAAAGCTGGCGGGCGTCGGTTGTCTGCAAGTGAAGGCCGCGAGTGATCGGGTCAAGGCTTGCCTTTACAGCGGCGTCGGAATTGTTAATCTTTGCGATTACGGCATAGATGTTGTCGCCGGCCGAAACTTGAATTTCCTTTCCGTCAACAGAAATGATTGAGTCGTTTTGGGCAACCCAGTTTGTCGTGTCGCGGCCGCTTGTCAAAGTCTGCCTGTCGGCCCAGAAAGTCCTGTTTCCGGAATTGTTGACTTCCAAATACTGGCCTTCGTCAACCTCAACGTTGTTGGAGGCTACGTTTCCGTTGTAAATGACTTCCTGAATCATCGGAACGCCGGAGCCTTCCACGTTTCCCATCTCAACTTCAAAGGCGGTTACCTTTGTGTTGGTTCCGGCAAAGAGCGCGTTTCCGTCTTGGTCGACTGCGTTGGCGTTTTGGATCATTTGGCGCAAAAGCTGGTCAACCTCGCCGGCCATATTCTGAAGGTCTTCTTTAGTGTATGTTCCATGAGCGCCCTGGACGGCAAGCTCGCGCACGCGCTGCATGATTTGCAAAGAGTCGTTCATGTAGCCTTCACGAACGGTAAAGCGTTCGGTCAAGGTTTGCGCGTTTTCCTCAAACTGCTTTACGCGGCCCGCAAAAGACTGGTAGCGGACCAAGTGGCCGGCGGCGATCGGGTCGTCGCGCAATTCCTGGATGCGGCGCTGGCTTCCCAACTGGTTGTTGGCCTTGTTAAGCTTGAACTCCTGTATTCTCAATCTAGACTGAACGTCTGTGTCATTCATTCCTGAACTGATTCTTCTCATATCCTACTCCTTATACTCCAAGGCGGTTAATCACCGTGTCGATCATCTCGTCGATGACAGTCACAAACTTGGCGGCGGCGTTGTAGCCGTGCTGGAACTTCATAATGTCGGCCAACTCTTCGTCGATGTTGACTCCGCTGATAGAGTCGCGGAGGCCGCGAAGGTCGTCCATAATCGCATGCTGGCTCATAAGGTTTGTCTCGGCCTGCTCTCCCATAAGGCCAACGTTTGTAACCGAGTCGGCAAAGTAGTCGTCAAGCGTGCGCTCGCGGCCGATCATAACCTTTGTGTTGCGGATGCTGGCGATTTCGGCGGCGGCGTTTCCGTCTCCGCTCATCGCGCGATTGTCGCGGTCGGCATAGGCCGAGGCTACGTTCATGACGTCGTTTTTGATCACGCCGTTGATTTCTATGTAAGTTGACGGATTTGTGTAGGGAGCGACGGCAAACTGCGCGCGGCTTCCGTTTCCGTCGGCGCCCTTAAGAGCGTTGACCGCGTCGGCTCCGTTCCAATCGTAGGCTCCTTCTTCGCCGCTTGCAGAAAGGATTCCGGCGTAGCCTACCAAGAAGTGGCCAGAGTCTTCCACGTGGCGGATGACGAAATCCGGGTTCTCTATCGCTTGGCTTGTAGTGGCCTTAAGGACCAAATTGTTGTTGCGGTCAAGGTAGGCCTTTACTTCGCCGTTGGAATCGTTGATGCGGTTGACTACGTCCTCGACGCGGTCCGTCGGATGGTAGGCGACTTGGATCGTTCCAGTGTGGCCGGCCAAAGTCATGACGCCTTCGATTCCGATTTGCTCCTGAGCGTCAAGCGCGTTGGTTCCCGTAAAGCGGAAGGCGTAAGTCTTGTCCTCAACGCCGTCTCCGTCAGAGTCGTAGTTTCCGTTTGTGTTCTCGACAAATGGGCGGCTTACAAAAAAGTCAAGGCCGGTCGTCTTGTTGGCGCCCACCGCGTTGCGGTGAACGTCGTTGACCAAGTCTGTAAAGTTCATCGTCATTGTGTTCAAGGACTGGATTTCGTTGCGAACGTCAACGTCACGGAGCTCAATCAAGGCGCCCAAAGAGCCGCCCTTTACAACCGCTTCGTTGCGGGTGTCGGCCCATACGACGCGCGAGTATCCGTAATTGTCAACGACTGACTCAACGTCAAAGTTGCGGGCGATTCCGCCCTGAACCAAAATGTGGCCGTCGATGTGAACCATAAACTCGTCGCTGTCGCGCTGGTCGCTTGTGATGTTTGCGATCTTTGAAAGCTTTTCGACGAGCGCGTCGCGCCTGTCAAGCAAGTCGTTGGGATTGTCGCCCATAGCCTTTGAGCGAACGATTTCGGTGGAAAGCGCGGCGATTTGGTTTGCGATGTCGTTAAGCTGCTCGACGTTGGATTCGATGTCGCTGTTCAAAAGGTTTCCGATTCCGGTCAAGGCCTTGTCGCGGTTTTGGATTGAGTTTACAAGCGACTGGCCGCGAGAGACAACGGCTTCGCGGTGCGCCTGGCTTTCCGGGTTGAGCGAAAGTTCCTGCCAAGACTCCCAAAACTTGTCCATTGTAGTGCGGACAGAAACGTCGTCGGGCTCGTTGTAGATTTGCTCCAACATCGTGTAGTACTTGCTGCGGGTGTCCCAATAAGACTCCTCGTTGCTTTGGGCCACGATGCGAAGGTCAAGCATTTCGTCGCGGACGCGGGTGATGCTTTCCGCTTCCATGCCCTGGCCGATTTGGCCGGGAACTTCGGCGCGGCTAAGGTCGGGCCTGTAAATGGGGTCAAAAGATTTTAGCTGAACGCGCTGGCGCGAGTAGCCTTCTGTGTTGGCGTTTGTGATGTTGTGGCCGGCGGTTGTGATTGAAGTTTGATGCGCGTTAAGGCTGCGCTTTCCGATTTCTATTCCTGCAAATGTAGACATAATTTACAACTCCTTAGAAGATACGATTCAAGACCACGCTTTCGGGCTCGCGCTTAAGAACCTTTCCGTTGCGCGAGTAGATGATGTTTCGGCGCTGGGGAACGGCGTTCTCCAAAATGCCCTGAACAAAAGAGCGGCTTGTTTCTATATATTTGTTCAAAATCTGGTTTTCAATCTTTGACTTGAGGAGCTTGGCGTGAAGCTTGAGCATCATGGCCTTTTCTTCGCCGCTGATTTCGGGATCGCAAATCTTTTCGCGCTCCTCCTCCAAGGCGGAAAATTCCAACGAAAGCTGGCGGATTTTTTCCATGTCTTCTTCAAGGCCAATCCAATTGCGAGTCTTTACCGCGACGTGGACGCTTGACTGGCAGTCCAACAATCTGTCAAGAGTGTCGTTCTCCTTTTCCAAAATATCCATAACCTGAACTTTTTTTGCCATAAAGACCTCCGTCATCGCCGCCAGACGCGGCTATTCCCTATGAATTTCGGAATTTAAAAAATAAAGTTTAGGAAAAAAATTTGCAAAAAAAAGCGGGCCGACCTATTGACAAATATGAGCGAAATTTGATACTATCATTTTACGTCGATAACTTGGTGCCTGTAGTTCAGTGGTAGAGCGCCAGATTGTGGATCTGGTTGTCGTGGGTTCAATCCCCACCAGGCACCCAATCCACAGGATGATGTTGTCGCCGGGTAGCGCGTCCGTAGCTCATCTGGATAGAGTCCCGGACTTCGAATCCGGTGGTAGCAGGTTCGAATCCTGTCGGACGCAAAAAACATGGGCCATTAGCTCAGCTGGTAGAGCAACAGACTCTTAATCTGTGGGTCGCTGGTTCGAAGCCGGCATGGCTCATCCCAAATCGCCTTCCAAACGGAAGGCGATTTTTTTTGTATTGAGTTTTGAAACAAGCGCAAAAAAAGACCGCCAAGCGCTTGATGCCTATGCGCCGAAGGCGCAAACGTCAATAATTTCCACTTACGCAACAAGCGCAAAAAAAGACCGCCATGCGCTTGACAAAACTTTCCATTTCCTATAATATTGTTTGAAATCGCCTTGCGGTGATGCCAGTGCCTGCGAGAGTGGTGAAATGGCAGACACGCTAGACTTAGGATCTAGTGCCCTAGGCGTGAGGGTTCAAGTCCCTCCTCTCGCATATGCGGAAATAGCTCAGTGGTAGAGCGCCACCTTGCCAAGGTGGATGTCGCGGGTCCAACTCCCGTTTTCCGCTCTAGGCCTATAGGCCAAAAACCTTGCGGAAATAGCTCAGTGGTAGAGCGCCACCTTGCCAAGGTGGATGTCGCGGGTCCAACTCCCGTTTTCCGCTCTAAAATTTGGCGGTCTGGAAACTTTTCCCGACCGCTTTTTTTTCTAAAAAATCATTTTAGCGAGGCAAAAAATGCAGTTGAAGAAAGAATTCGTTCCGCAGGAAAAATCGTCAGTAAAGCTTACAGTCACAATCGGAAAGGACGACGTGGCTAAGTCATACAAGGACGCCTTGGCAAAAATCGCCAAAGAAATTCAGATTCCCGGCTTCCGCAAGGGCCACGTTCCCGCCAACGTATTGGAAAAGAAGTACGGCGAGGCGCTCAAGGCCGACGCTTTGGGAGAAATCATCGACAGCTCTTTGAACGAAATCTTCCAGGACGAGGCGGAAAAGGACAACAGGCCTCTTCCCTACTCTCAGCCGGTATTGGAAGGAACTCCGGCCTTGGACTTGGACAAGGACTTGACTTACACAGTAAAGTACGACGTTTTCCCCAAGGTTCAGGTAAAGAACTTTGGCGGCATCAACGTAAAGGAGCCGCAGGTAAACATCGGCGACAAGGAGCTCCAGAACGAGCTTAAGGCCATCCAGGAGCGCAACGCCACAATCACAGACCGCGCCGACGACCAGGCTGCCCAAAAGGGAGACATCGTAACGGTTGACTACGTTGAGTTGGACAAAGACGGAAACGAAGTCGCCGGAACAAAGCGCGACGGATACGTTTTCACAATCGGCGACGCGGACGCCTACAATATTTCTGACGACGTTGTCGGAATGAAAAAAGGCGAGACAAAGGAAGTCGGAAAGAAAGACAAAAAAGGCCGCGCCACTCTCAAGGCCGTAAAGATCAAGAATCTTCCCGCCCTTGACGACGACTTGGCCCAAGACGTCAGCGAAAAGTTCAAGACTTTGGACGACCTCAAGAAAGACTTGGAAATCAACATGAAGAGCGCCGCCGACCGCCGCGTCCGCGAAATGAAGAACAACGACTTGCTCACCCAGCTTATCGAAAAGAACCCCTTTGAGCTTCCCCAGAGCATGCTTGACACAGAAATCAACGCCCGCTGGGACATGATGGCCAAGCAGTTCCAGACAAGCCCCGAGCAGCTTGAAAAATTGATCGCCGCCAGCGGCCAGTCAAAGGAAGAGATGCTAAAGCAGTGGACAGGCGACTCAGAAAAGATGCTCAAAAGCCGCATCATCGTTGACGAGCTTATCCGCGAGAAGAACATTTCGGTAACACCCGAAGAAATCGAAGCAAAATACAAAGAAATCGCCGAGCAGAGCAACGCTTCCGTAGAAGAAGTCAAAAAGCACTACGAAGACCCCCGCTCAAAGGAATACCTTATTGACGACGTTAAGGAGCAAAAGCTTTACGACGAGCTCTACAAGGAAGTCAAGGTTTCAAAGGGCGACAAAATTGACTTTGCCGACTTGTTCAAGCAGAACTAAGCCTTGTTAAAGGAAAAAAAGGAGCGGCAAGAGGCTAAAAAACGCTTTTTGCCGCCTTTTTTTTGCAAACCCTAGACGATTTGAGGAATAATCGCTATATTATAATTATGAACGAAAAAATGAACACATTGGTTCCCTATGTAATAGAACGAACAGGAAACGGGGAACGCTCTTACGATATCTTTTCGCGCCTTTTAAAGGACCGAATCGTTTTTGTTGACGGAGAGATCAACGACGCCACGGCCGACTTGGTCGTAGCCCAGCTTCTTTTCTTGGAATCGGAGAATCCCGACAAAGACATCAACATGTACATCAACTCGCCCGGCGGATCGGTAACGGCCGGCCTTGCGATTTACGACACTATGCAGTACGTCCACTGCCCCATCCAGACGATTTGCTTGGGACAGGCGGCCAGCATGGCGGCGATTTTGCTCGCCGGCGGAACAAAGGGAAAGCGCATCGCGCTTCCGTCAAGCCGAGTCATGATCCACCAGCCGCGCGGAGGCGTTGGCGGACAGGAAAGCGACATCGCGATCCAGGCAAAGGAAATCATCCGCCTAAAGCAGCTTTCAATCCAGTATTTGGCAAAAGCCACAGGCCAGACAGAAAAGACAATCGCCAAGGACATGGAGCGCGACTTTTACATGTCGGCCAAAGACGCGCTTGAATACGGCGTGATCGACCAAGTAATGGAGGCCCGCAAATGAGCTTGTTCCGCAATTCCAACAACAACTTTTGCGCCTTTTGCGGCCGCCCCGCCGACACAGACAGAAAGCTTGCCGCCAGCAAAATAGGCGAAATCTTCATCTGCCGCGAGTGCGCCGAGCTTTGCTCCAGGGTCTTGGCCGAAGAAGACAGCGGCGTTGACCAAATAGAAATGAGCAAGGTTCCCAGCCCCAAGGAATTCAAAGAATACCTTGACCAATACGTCGTGGGCCAGGACTACGCCAAAAAGGCTTTGAGCGTCGCGGTATACAACCACTACAAGCGAATGTCCTTGATGGGCCAGCCCGAAGCGCAAAACGAAGTTAAAATCGAAAAGTCAAACATTCTCTTGATCGGACCGACAGGCTCTGGAAAGACTTTGCTGGCCCGCACTTTGGCGCAAAAGCTAAAGGTTCCCTTTGCCATCGCCGACGCGACAACCTTGACCGAAGCCGGCTACGTTGGCGAAGACGTGGAGAACGTTTTGCTTAAGCTTATCAACGCCGCCGACGGAAACATCGCCGCCGCCGAGCGCGGAATCATATTCATTGACGAGATTGACAAAATCGCGCGCAAAAGCGAGAACACTTCGATCACCCGAGACGTTTCGGGCGAAGGCGTTCAGCAGGCGCTTCTTAAAATCATCGAAGGAACAAAGGCTTCCGTTCCGCCGCAGGGAGGAAGAAAGCATCCCAACCAGGAAATGCTTGAGATTGACACGACAAACATTTTGTTCATCCTTGGCGGCGCTTTTGTCGGCCTGGACAAAATCATCGAGCAGAGAACGGCGGAGCACTCTTTGGGCTTTGGCTCAAACGTCGCCACAATGAGCGACGAGGAGCGCATGCAGCTTTTGAACCAAGTGACGCCCGACGACCTTGTGAAGTTTGGTTTGATACCGGAATTGATCGGCCGTATGCCGATTACAGTCGCGCTCAAGGCTTTGACCCGCGACGACTTGGTTGCCATCCTTACCCAGCCCAAGAACGCGATCACAAAGCAGTTCCAAGCTTCGTTCGCCGTTGACGACGTTGCCTTGACCTTTAACGAAGAGGCGATCGGAGCGATTGCCGACACCGCGATAAAGCAAAAGACCGGAGCGCGCGGTTTGCGAGCGATTGTCGAGAAAATGCTTTTGGACTTGATGTACGAGCTTCCGAGCGTTCCCGGAAAGAAAGAGCTTGAAATCACAAAGGACTTTGTGGAGAACAAAAAGATTCCAAAGCCCGAAAGCCTTGTGGTAAAACAAACCGCCTAGGCGTAAAAAAAATCCGCGCAAACCGCGCGGATTTTTTTTGCCGCAACGACCAACCACAACTGGCCGTTATATTTGTTCCGCCGCCTCTTTTAGAAGCTCGACGGTTTTTGCGGCGCATTCCTGCCAATTGAATTTTTTGCTCCAGGCGATTCCTTCGGCAATCATCTTTGACCGGGCCTTTTTGTCGGTCGCTACGGTCTCTATCGCGGCCGCCATTTCTTCCAGATTGTCGCTGTCAAACAAGACGGCTTTTCCGGCGCAGATTTCGGGCAAGGCGCCTGAATTGGACGCGGCAACCGGAACGCCGGACGCCATCGCCTCGACAACCGGAAGACCCACTCCCTCCTGGACCGACGGAAAGACGCAAGCGTCCGCTCCCGCGCACAAAAGCGGAAAGCCCTCGCGCGGGAAAAAGCCCGTCAAAAAAATGTCCGACGAATACGGAGACTCAAAGGCGGCCTTGTGGACTTGCTCGCCCCAAGCGTTTTCGGCGCCGGCCAAAACCAAGCGGTGCGGAGACTCCGTTTTCTTTTTAAAAATCTCAAAGGCCTTTATCAACTCTATGTGCTTTTTTCCGGCGCTGGTAATGCTGGACGCGTAAATGATGTAAGGCCGCTTTATAGCAAAGGGCTTTACGTTAAGCGTATCTTGGTCTTCCAAGGGCCGCTGGTAAAAAAGGTTGTGGTCGATTCCGTGGCGGACGACCGCGATCTTTTTTCCGTCAAAGCCAAGGCCGAGCAAATCGTTTTTTATAAAGTTTGTGGGAACGATGATTTTTTGAACGCGTTCAAAGCCCCGCAAGGCCAGGCGGTGCGAAAAGCGCGACTTGGCCAAAATTTTGCTTAGGGAATCGTGCAAGACCGCCACGCTTGGAAGCGGAAAGCGGCCGGGCAAAAGCCGAGTGGCAGCCGGGTACAACACCGCTCCGACCTTGTTCTTTTTGTAAAAGCGGGCGGAAGAAACGTTGTGCCACCACCTTTGCGCGTTCATCGACTCTCCGCAATGAACCTCGCAAAAGGGAATGTCGTTGGAATATGTATATCTGTCCAGCGGCGCGCCAAAAAGCATGTATTCCACGCCTTCTTGCGCTGGAAGGTTTGCTGTCAGCCCCGTCAAGTAAGAGCCAAAGCCGCTTTTTCCGCTGTCGCAGGCGAATGTGTCAATTGCGATCTTCATTTCTCTATAGTAGCATTTTTTGCGCGTTTATGCTACAGTATGCGGCATGAGCGGATTTACTGAATTGGGAATTGACGGCGGCCTTGCAGGAAAATTGGCCGCTCTGGGAATCACTGAGCCGACGCCGGTTCAAAAGAAAGTGATTCCGGAAATTTTGGCTGGAAAAGACGTGATTTTTCAGTCGGCCACAGGAAGCGGAAAAACCTTCGCCTTTTTGCTGCCCCTTTTGCAAAAGATTCAAGCCGAGCCCAATCCGACAAAGGCCGTCCGCCTAGTGATCGTCTCGCCAACCTTTGAACTGGCTTCCCAACTAAAACAGGCGGCGGCTAGCGTGACAGACCTTAAATGCGGCCTTTTTATCGGGGGAGCCCCGCTAAAAAGGCAAATCGACGCCCTAAAGGAAAGGCCCGCGATTGTCGTTGGAACCGTAAGCCGCTTGCTGGAACTCTGCCGATTAAAGAAGCTTAAAATAGAAAACGCCGCCGCCGTGGTCCTTGACGAGGCCGACCGGCTTGCCTCAAAGGAAATCCGCGACGAATGCCAGGAATTGCTGGACCTTTTTGGCCAAAACGTTCAGGCGATCGCTTGCAGCGCCACAATCACAAAGAAAACCCAGGACTTTTTGACAGCCGTCAGGCCGGCGGCGGAATTTGAGACGATTCTTTTGCCGCTGGAAGACGTTTTGCGCGAAAAAATCGAGCATTGGGCCTTTTTTGCCGAACGGCGGGACAAAATCGACTTTGTCCGCTCGCTTTTAAGGGCGATGCAGCCAAAAAAGGCGCTTGTCTTTACAAGCCGGGCCGACCAAGTGGAAAACATTTACCAAAAGCTAAAATTTAAGAAAATCGACTGCGCCGCGCTTACCGCAAAAATAAAGAACCAAGAGCGCCAAGCGGTTTTGGCCCATTTTAAGAGCGGAAAATGCCCTGTATTGATTACCAGCGACCTTTCCAGCCGCGGCCTGGACATCCCGGACATTGACTGCGTGATTCAATGCGACTTTCCGCCGGACGAGGACTTTTTTGTCCACCGTTCCGGCCGCACCGCCCGAGCAGGCAAAAACGGCGTAAATATCGTCGTTGGCGACGAATGGGAGCTCCGCAAACTGGCCGCGCTTGAAAAAAAGCTTAAGATTATCGTCCATCCAAAAGCGCTATATAAAGGAAAGATTTGCGACCCGGCGCAAGCGAGCCTTGAATAAATTCGCCGCTTATGATAGAATGATGGGACTATTTTTAGGGTGGCATTGACGTGTTTTTAAAAAGTCTTGACATATTTGGTTTTAAATCGTTCGCCGACCGCACTCACATCGACTTTGCGGACGGAATCACCGCGCTTTTGGGCCCCAACGGCTGCGGAAAAAGCAATGTAGTTGACGCGATGAAATGGGTTCTCGCGGAGAACAAGTCCAAAAATTTGCGCGCGGCCACAATGGAAGGCGTAATTTTTAACGGAACCGAAACCCGTCCGGCCCTCAACTTGGCCGAAGTTACCCTTACAATCCTTAACGAAAACTCGCTCCTCCCCCGCCCCGACTCAGAAATAGCGATCAAGCGCCGCCTCTTCCGTTCCGGCGAAAGCCAATACTTTATCAACAACGAGCAAGTCGGCCCGACCGAAATCCGAAAGCTTTTTATGGACACCGGCGTAGGAAAGGCCGCCTATTCCGTAATGGAACAGGGAAAAATCGACCAAATCCTTTCCAGCAAGCCGGAAGACCGCCGCTATCTTTTTGAAGAGGCCGCGGGAATCAGCCGTTCCAAGGCGGAATGCGCCGAAGCCGAGCGCGAATTGGAAAAGACAAAGGCCAACTTGACTCAAATCGAAGTCGCCCTTGCCGAAATCAAGCGCAGCTACGAAACGCTCAAAGTTCAGTCCGAAAAGACAAAAAAATACCGCAAGGTAAAAGAAGAAGTCTTTGACCTGCAGCTTGACATTCAGCTTTTAAAATTGAAAGGCTTTGTGGAACAGCAGAGCCGCAACGAAAACACAAAGAAAGAAATAGAAAAAAAGCGAACCGACGTTCGCGCCGAAATCGACGCGATCAACAGCGCCCTTACCGAGAACACCGACAAAATCAAGAGCCTTCAGGACCAAGTCGCCGAAGGAACGCAAGAGTTGATCAAGATTCAGGGCGAAAAGAACGGAAAGTTGGAGCTGCAAAAACAGTTCAACAGCCGCCAGACAGAAATCAACGAAAAGATCGCTCAAATAGAAAACCACAGAAAAGCGATCCAAGAGCGAATCGACAGCATCAACGAAGAGCTTGACGAAGCCGAAAGCGCGATGCACGAAAAAGAAAAGCAGCTTGCCGACATCAAGCAGAACATCGACTCCTTTGGCCAGAACATCACCAACGCTTCAAAGAGGATCAGCGACAACGACGCGATGGCAAGCGAAAAGCAAGAGATGATCGAAGACCTTGAGCTTGCGCGCGCCAACTTGCAAAAAGAGCTTACCGCGATTACAGAAGACATCGTGACCGAGCTTGACGCAAAGCTTAAGTCTGCCGGCTATTCCCAGAACGCGATGAGCCAGGCAAAGCAAGAGCTTGACGACACTTTGGGAAAGCTTAAGATCTTTGTTCAGGGCCGCAAGAACATTTTTGACGACGCGGTAAAAACCGGCGCCACTTCTGACGGAAACAAAATAGCCAGCGAGTCCGCCGCCGCTTTTGGCGATGCGCTCGAAATGCTTCAAACACTTCAAACCGCGCTTGACGCTTACATAAAGGCCTCGCCCCAGTTTATCGGCGAGTTCCTTAGCCCGGAAGGCATCATCACTAAAAAGCGCGGCGTTGACCAAAAGGTTCAGGAAAACTTGGCGCAAGTCGGCGAGTTGAACAAACGCATCGACGAGCTTAAAAAAGAGAACGAAAGCCTCAACGAAAAAATTTCGGAATACAGGGAAACCTTGGCAAACCTTCAAGTCAACGAAGCCAAGATGAACGAGCAAATCGCCGCGGCCCAAAGCCAAATGACTATGTTGCGCCGCACGTTGACCACAGAAGAAAACAACTTGCGCCAAAACGACGAAGAGCTTTACCTTGAGCAAAAGCGCAAGGAAGACTTGGAAGAGCAAATCCAAACAATCGCCGAAGAGCTTGCCGAAATCGAGGCTCGCGGAACAAAGACCGCCGACCGCCTTAAGGAACTTGACGAAGAAATCAAGGACTACAACAACAAGGTTTCGGGCAAGACCAACGACCTCAACAAAAAGCAAGAAATGCTCAACAAGTACCAATCTCAGTACGAACAGCTTTCAAGCTCTTTGATCCAGACCGAAACCGAAATCAAGAACGTAAAGCAAAACTTCCTTGACCAGTATTCCCGCGACTTGATGGAATACGAGGAACGAATGTACACCATCACCGTCCAGCCCGCGGACTTAAAGGAAAAGCTTTCAAAAAAGCGAACCGAGTTGGACGAGTTGAGCCACGGAATCAACTTGATGGCTCCCGAAGAGTTTGTGGAAGTAAAGGAGCGTTACGAGCGCCAGCAGACAAACTACGACGACACGTTAAAGTCGCTTAAGGACTTGGAGCGCGTCGCCGAAGAAATCAAGTCAAAGTCTTCGGAACTCTTTTTGGAGACTTACAACAAAATCAAAAGAAATTTCCACAATATGTTCCGCCGCTTGTTTGGCGGAGGCCGCGCGGAATTGCGCTTGGAGAATCCCGAAAACGTTCTTACGACGGGAATCGACATTTTGGCGCAGCCGCCGGGAAAAAAGTTGGAAAGCATCGCGCTTCTTTCGGGCGGCGAAAAAACAATGACCGCCATCGCGCTTTTGTTCGCCACATACCAAGTCCGCCCCAGCCCCTTCTGTTTGCTTGACGAGATTGACGCGGCGCTTGACGACAAGAACGTAGGAAGCTTTGTAACGGCGCTTACCGCTTTTGCCAACGTAAGCCAATACATCGTAATCACCCACAATAAAAAGACCGTTATGGGAGCCAGCTCCATGCTTGGCGTTACGATGGAAGAGTCGGGCGTTTCAAAAATCATCGCCTTGCGCCTTGACGAAGACATCGACAATATTAAGAAGAATTATGTCGAGCAGCCCGACGACTTTGTTGAAGAAGACGTTCCGCCGGAGGAAGGAGTCGTAATTCCTCCGCGCCCGCCGCGCCGCGATAAATCAGGCGAAACGGAGCAAGGCCAGCAGTAATGGATTTTTCTGAGATTGGCGACAACATAAGGGACTTTTTCTCGCAAAGACAAAAAGCGCTTTTGATTTCTTGCGTCTTGATAATATTTTTTTGCGCGGCGCTTATCGCCATCATTTTGATTCCGCAAAAAAAAGAAGTCCCCAGCGCCAGCTTTAGAAGCCCGCCTTTGGAAGCCGACCAAGAGTTGCTTTTGCCCCAAGGCGTTTCAATCCCGCAAGAGTACGCCGTAAGCAGGCAGACAAACGAAAAATGGACCGACTCGCAAGTTCACGAATGGCTTACTCTTCCCGACGAGGAAGCGGTAAAAAAGCTTTCGGCGTCAAACGATTCCCTTATTAAAAGCATAACGGAGGCCGCCCCGTGAAAAAGACATTGTTCCCGGCTTTTGCTTTGCCCTTAGTTTGCGCGATTCTCTTTTCTTGTCAAAGCACTGAAGGCTCCGCCAAAAACGCGGCCGACACCGCAAGCCTAGCGGCAGAACAAAGCGCCGCCGAAAAAGCCGCGACTTCTGAAAACAGCCAAGAAATCGCGGCCGCCGAGGACGACGCGACCGGAGCGAATGACGCGGCCGACGCAAACGGCGCGGACGCTTCCGCCTACGAAGAAAAAATTCCCCAAAGCGAAATGGAAGAATTTTCCGCGCTTTTAGACTCAGAAGAAGACGCTGAACAAGCGGACGATACGGAAAACCAGCAAAACGCGTCCGGCATCGCGCAAAGCGAAAACGGCTCGCTCGCTCAAAAAATAAAGGACGCGGGCAAAAGCGAGGCCGACGAATCCACCGACACCGCGGACCTTACGCGCTTGACCAACCAAGGAAAGGAAATCTCAGGCGGGCCTTTGATCGGTCCTGCAAGCGACAAAGTTCCGGGCGGCAAGAATGCGGGCGGCGAAAAAACAGCCGCGGGCAATCAGTCAACGCCCAAGAACGCCGAGCCAAAAAAAGGCGCGCCAAACGCTCCGGCAGCCGCGAACGGATCAAACAATTCCGGCCGTGACAACACAAGCGACCGCTATAATTTTTCGGACAGCAAAAATGGCGGCGAATCCAACGCAGCCGCCCAAGCCGCGGCGCAAGACGGCCAAGAGCAAGAAACGATAGAAGAAAAGGAAGAAAAACAGCCGCCGGTTCCCAGCCGCTCGATGACGATAAAAAACAACCAATTTCTTGACGTAATCTATCCCGGAAGCGGCTGGATTTACTTAGGCGAAGAAGGCTCAGGCGAACACTTTATTTTCCAAGGCCGCAAATTGGGAAAAGGCGAGACAACCTTTACCCTTCGCTCAAAGGAACCGGGCGTCGCGCTCTTGCACTTTTACAAGAACGACATCCTTACAGGAAACTACATCGACGACTACATTCAAATTTCAATAACCGACAAAAGCGCGACAGACGCCACCCATGTAGAGGCGCCCTCTTACGCCGAAGTCGTTCCGCCAAAATTTGACAGAACAAAAGCGATTGAGGAAAAGAAAGTCGCGCAGGCGGAAAGCGCTCCAAACGCTCCGCAAAAAGAAGCTCCCGCGCAAAGCAAAGACAGCGAAAAAAAGCCGGCGGCAAAAGAATCGCAGCCCGATAAAAAAGAAGCCGCGCAAGAGTCGCCGTCAGAAAAAGTTCAAACTGTAATCCAGACTTCGGGCCAAGAAAAAAGCGATTCAAAGCAAAAAACCGCCGTCGCCGGAACGAGCGCCCCCGCGGCCGAAGAAGAGCAAAAAGAAAGCGCCTTGGACCAAGGCTTTTCCGGCGGAACGGACAAGGCAAAGAGCCTTTTGGAGCGCGCGCAAAAAGCCTACGACGAAAAGCGCTACGCCGAAGCGTTGGACTTGGTTCAGCAATTCTTTGACACGGCAAGCGAAGACTTTGACGCAGGCCTTTACTTGGAAGGCTTGATTTTGGAAGCCAAGTCCGAAGTGCGAAACATCAAGAGCGCGATCGGCGCCTACGACACGTTGATCAAAAACTGGCCGCAAAGCAATTACTGGCGCAAGGCCAACGAGCGTTCGATTTACTTAAAGAGATTTTACATAGACATAAGATAAGAAGGTTTGTATGAAAAAGAATTCATTTACCATTGCGACGGCCCTGTCGCTTGCGGCCGCGCTCGCGCTTTCTTCTTGCTACATTAGAGCGGAAGACAAAAAGGAAAACGCAAGAAGCATTTCCGTTTCGGGAACGGGTTCTGTAAGCGTAAGGGCCGACCAAGCGATAATCAACGTGGCCGTCGTCACCTACAACCGCTCGGTGGTCGAAGCCGCGCGCCTTAACGCCGAGTCAGTCGGAAAAGTCCACGCCGCTTTGGCCGACGCGGGTTTCGCTCCCGATTCGATCACAACCAACAGCTACAGGATTTGGCAGGACAGCTCATACAGGAACGGAGTCCAAGTCCGCGGCGACTACCGCGTTTCAAATTCAATTCAAATCGTAACGATGGACACACGCAAGGCCGGAACCGCGATTGACGCCGCCGTAAAGGCAGGCGCCAACGAATTCTCGTCGATTCAATTCGCTTCGACAAGAACGGACGACGCCTTGCGCGAAGCCCGCACCTTGGCTATAAAGAACGCCGCGGAAGCCGCCAACTTGATGGCAAAAACTGCCGGAGCGGAATTGGGAAAAATAATTTCCATCCAAGAAGCGGGCGCCCCGACGCAAGCCGCGCGCGCCGAAGGAGCCAAGATGATGGCGGCGAACGACTTTGCCACGCCCATCAACGCCGGCGACAATCTTGTGACCGTAACCGTATACTGCGTCTACGAACTAAAATAAAACATAAAACAAAGAGGCATAAACATGTTGGACTACAAATTTATTAAAGAAAACCTTGCCGCGGTAAAAGAGAACATCAAAAACCGCAATATGACAGCCGACGCGGACGCCGTCGTCGAGCTTTACGACAAAAGAACAGCGCTGGTCACAAAACGCCAGGACTTGCAGCAGCAGCGAAACCAAAACGCCGCGGCGATGAAAGGCAAGATGGAAGCCGACGCCCGCCAAAAGCTTATCGACGAAGGAAAGAAAATCAAGGAAGAAATCGCGGCCGTCGAAGCCGACCTTGAAAAAATCGAGCCGGCGCTTGAAGAAGCCGCGCGAAAGATTCCCAATATGTGCAACCCTGCCGTTCCGATCGGAAAGCTGGACACGGAAAACCTTGAGGTAAAGAAAGTGGGAACTCCGCGCAAGTTTGACTTTGAGCCGCGCGACCACGTTCAGCTTATGGAAGAACTGGACTTGATCGACTTTGAGCGCGGAACAAAAGTTTCGGGCCAGAAATTCTATTACCTAAAGAACGAGGCGGTCTTCTTGGAGCAAGCCTTGATCATGTACACGCTTAACCTTTTGCGTAAGCACGGCTTTACGCCCTTCATCACGCCGGACGTCGCCCGCCAAGAAATCCTTCAGGGCATCGGCTTTAATCCGCGCGGAAACGAGTCAAACGTTTACTGCATCGAAGAAGAAGGCACATGCTTGGTTGCCACAGCCGAAATCACTTTGGGCGGCTACCATTCCGAAGAAATTTTGGACAAGGCAAAACTGCCTCTTATGTACTGCGGACTTTCGCACTGCTTTAGGCGCGAAGCCGGAGCGGCCGGCCAATTCAGCAAGGGCCTCTACCGCGTCCACCAGTTTGACAAAGTGGAAATGTTCGTTTACTGCGTTCCGGAACAGAGCGACGAATTGCACGAAAAGTTGCGCCTTATCGAAGAAGAAATCTTTACAGGCTTGGGACTTCCCTTCCATGTCGTCGACACATGCACCGGAGACCTTGGCGCGCCGGCCTACCGCAAGTGGGACTTGGAAGCCTGGATGCCCGGCCGCAACGGCGGAGAATACGGCGAGGTCACTTCTACCTCAAACTGCACGGACTACCAAAGCCGCCGCCTGAACGTTCGCTACAAGGACGACGACGGAAAGAACAAGTACGTCCACATGCTTAACGGAACGGCCATCGCCGTAGGACGCGCGATGCTCGCGATCGTTGAGAACTACCAAAACGAAGACGGCTCGATCACAATCCCGGAAGCGCTTGTTCCCTTCTGCGGCTTTGACAAGATTGGACCCAAAAAATAAGGAAGCGGATTTTGGAAGAAAAGACGGTTATGGAAAGCGCCTCTCTGGAAGGCGCCAAAGAAAAAAACTATCCCAGGCGAGTTTTCATTCTTTTGTGCCTTTTGTCGATGGTCGTTCTTGTCGCCATCCTTAAAGTCACAAAGGGAATCGCCGTTCAAATCGTCTTGTCAATTCTGCTCGCGCTTGTAGCCCTTCCCGCCGTTCGAAAGATGCACACACGCTTGCGCCTTCCGTGGGGCGTTGGAATCGGAATCACTTTAATCGCCTTTGTTTTGTCAATCGGAGCGATCGCCCGCCTTTTGCAGGCCAGCGCCGCTTCGATTATCAACGCCTACCCCCGCTACGAAAACCGCTTGCTTACCCTTTACAAGTACGCGGCGCAGCGCTTTAACCTAAGCTTTGACGAAGGAAAAACATTAATCGAAAACCTTTTGGCGCAATTGAAAATCCGTCAGTACTTGCAAAGCGCGGCGCTTTCAGTTTCAAACACGGCGCTGCTCACGGCAAAGAACGTGTTTTTGGTTTTCATGATGTACACGTTCCTGCTTGTCGAGGCGGGCTCTTTTGAAAAAAAGATTTCGCTGGCCTTTGAAGGAAAAATGCGCCACCGCGTAAAAAGCGTGATAACAAAAGTCATGGTGGACACAACCAGATACCTTTCAATCAAGTTTGTGATTTCGCTTGCCACAGGCCTTTTGGTCTTTGTCGAACTGTCGATCATAGGCGTTGACTTTGCGATCGTTTGGGCTTTCTTGGCCTTTTTGCTCAACTTCATTCCTACATTCGGAAGCGTGATTTCCGGGCTTTTGACGGGCTTTTTCGCGCTGCTTCAATTCTTTCCGTACGCGCCGCCGGTAATCGCCACGGCTCTTCTTTTGACTTTGACAAACATGCTTTTGGGGAACGTAGTCGAACCCCGCATCGAAGGCGACAACTTGAACATTTCGCCCTTCTTGATCTTGGTTTCTTTGAGCATTTGGGGATGGGTATGGGGCTTTATCGGAATGCTTTTGGCCGTTCCCTTCTTGGTGTTCATCAAGATTGTTTGCGAAAACGTTTCCTTCCTAAAGCCGATCGGCATCTTGATTGGAAACAACAAGAAGGTCAAACGCGCCGTTAAATAAGTTTTTCACCGGTTCCCTTTTCGTACAAAAAGCGAATGTCTTCTTCTTGCAGCGACGTGTACCTGCAAACCACGCAAACCAATTCTTTTTTGTCGTCAAAATAGTTTGACTCGACGCGGCAAGTGGCGAAAATTTTTCGTTCGCTCAAAGGCCTGGGCAGCGGAAACGACATCTCAAGCGCGTATTCCGTTCCATCCTGCAAATCGGCGTTGCCGGCTTTTTGGCCAAAGACAATTCGTTCGTGGTTGATGAACAAAATTTCAAGCGGGCTTTTTCTGTCTTGGACGCTTTCCATTTTTACGACTTTTTCGGCCAAGTATCGGACAACCGGAATCAATTGCACGCCGCTTCCGGCAACGCCTTTTTGGCGCGCGTGGACGATGAACTCTTCCAAGTATTCCTTGGCCTTGACTTGCGCGTCTTCGGCGATGTCCTTCCAAACCGGCTTTGAAAAAAGTTGGTAGCCTTCGGCGGGAACGCAATCGATGTGAACGTCAGTTTTTTGGTTGACCGAAAAATACAGCTGCGCCGAAATTTCCGTCGGGCGCGGAGCGGCGGCCGCCTCTTGGATTCTGCTTATTGAAGAAGGAATCACAAGCGCAAGGCCGGACTTTATCTGCTTGATCTTTGTCTCAAAGTAAAGGCCCAAGCGGTTAAAGTAAAATTCGACGCGGGCTTTTTTATCGATAAAGTTCTTTACGTTTTGAGGCGGGTTGGTCAAAAGAATGATTCCTTGCTCCAAGACCTTTAATTGCTCGGCCTTGATGGCGATCGGAAAAAGCGCCGCGGTGGCAGGCTTTACTTCCGAACCGTCGGCGGCATCCGGAACCTCGTCTTCGATTGGCGTTACGGTTACGGGAACGTTTCCGTCAATCAAATATTGAAGGACCAATTCCCGCTCAATTCCTGTCAGTTTTGCCGCTTCCATCTTTTGCCTCCCATTTGTAAATTTCTATCTGCTGGATTTTCCAAGCTTCCTTATCCATTATTGGATACAGCTTGCAAAACAAATAATCCTTTTGCCCCGAAAACCTTACGGGAATTTCTATCAAGTCGTCTCCCACAAAGGGACGGCCAACTACAAAAGCGTCAAACGCGCCCGCCTCCTTGGTATCCGCAAAAAAAAGCGAAAGCGAAAAAAGCGTCTTAGCGTAAAACAAGGCGTCAACCTGCCCGGAGGCCTTTTGTCCGTCTTCGCCCGGCTCGGCCTTTGAATAGTCGATAAAGGCTTTGCAAAAGGCCCTTGTCGTTTCCAAAAGCTCGCCCTGAATGCCGGAAGTGTCAAGGTTTTCAAAGCCCAGCAAATCCGGGTAAACGCCCCTCATCGGAAGGCCGCCTTCCAAAGCCGCCATAGCCAGGGGCGAAAGCGGAATGCTTTTTGAAATCGCCTCAAAGGAGTCGATTTTTTTTGAAAGCCGGTCGCCTTCTATTTCGTAGGCCCATTGGGCGGAGGAGCTAAGCTCTTGCGCGCTTTTGGAAAGGGGCGTGTATTCTTCCAGGACTTTTTCCGCCTTTTTTTTGCAAGAAAAGAGCGCCGGGCAAAGCGCAAGAATTGCCGCGCAAAGGCAAAAAGAGGCCGACTTTTTTACAAGAAATTTCGCTCCCACAATATTCTATTGTATACCGAAAGTCTAGAAAAAACAAGCGCAGCGTCCGTTGGACGCGGTTAAACCGCTCGAACTAACGGTTAAAGCCTTGGAAGCAAAAATCACGAGCGGCTGCCCCCTAGCAAAAGAGGTAAAAATGCGCTAAAATCTTTAGAAAATTTTTTTGAGGTAACTTTATGGCTCTTACATTGGCGGAAAAAATCTTGCAGGAACACATCGTTCCCCAAGCGTGCAAGGAAACACAGTTTACAAAAGGCTCTCCGATTGAGCGCGGAAAGGACATCGCGATAAAAATCGACCAAACGCTCACCCAAGACGCGACGGGCACGATGACCTACCTTCAGTTTGAGACAATCGGAATTCCCCGCGTAAAGACAGAGCTTTCGGTCTCATACGTTGACCACAACACCCTTCAGACAGACTTTAAGAATATGGACGACCACCGCTACCTTCAAAGCATCGCCGCCAAGTACGGCCTTTACTTTAGCCGCCCCGGAAACGGCATTTGCCACCAGGTTCACTTGGAATGCTTTGGAGCGCCCGGAAAAACCTTGCTCGGTTCCGACAGCCACACGCCGACAGGCGGCGGAATCGGAATGATCGCCATCGGAGCGGGCGGCCTTGACGTCGCCGTCGCTATGGGCGGAGGAGCCTTTCACTTGGCCATGCCCAAAATTTTCGGCGTAAAGCTTACAGGCTCTCTTAAAAAGGGAGTCGGAGCCAAGGACATTATTTTGGAAGTCCTCCGCCGCGAGACCGTCAAGGGCGGAACGCTTGCCATCTACGAATACTTTGGCCCTGGCGTCGAAACTCTTACCGTTCCGCAAAGAGCCACAATCACAAACATGGGAGCGGAATTGGGCGCGACGACTTCGGTATTCCCCAGCGACCAAAAGACAAAGAAATTCTTGGAATCAATGGGCCGCGGCGGCGACTGGAAAGAGCTTAAGGCCGACGAAGGCGCCGCTTACGACAAGGTTATCGAAATCAACTTGGACGACTTGCATGCCCTTGCAGCCTGCCCCCACAACCCCGACGTAATCAATTCAATACAAAGCCTTAAGGGCCAGCCTGTGACGCAAGTCGTAATCGGAAGCTGCACCAACTCGTCGCTTGACGACCTGGAAAGCGTGGCCGCCATCGTAAAGGGAAAGCATATCGCGCCCGGCGTTGAGGCTGGAATCGCGCCCGGAAGCCGCGCCACTTTGATGATGGCCGAAAAAGCCGGAATCTTGGGCGACCTTATAAAAGCCGGCTTTAGAATTTTGGAATCGGCTTGCGGCCCCTGCATCGGCCAGGGCTTTGCCCCAAACAGCCAAGGCGTAACCTTGCGAACGTTCAACCGAAACTTTAAGGGCCGAAGCGGCACTGCCGACGCAAACGTATATTTGGTAAGCCCAGAGACCGCCGCCGCCGCCGCAATCACGGGCGTTTTCACAAGCGCGGAGGACTTGGACTACGAAGACGCGGCCTACAAGACTGGAGTCCGCCAAAGCCTTTTGGACGGAGGCGACAGCCGCCTTACAAGCCAAGACGTTTTGGAAGCCGCTCAGGACCGCGGAATGGTAATCGCCCCGCTTTCAGAAAGCGAGTCGGCCAAAGTTGAAATTTTGCGCGGCCCCAACATCAAGCCCTGCCCCGCTTGCCGCGACTACAAGCCAAGCCTTACGCTCCCGGTGGCGCTTAAGGCGGGCGACAACGTTTCCACCGACGACATCATGCCGGCCGGAGCAAAAATGCTCCCCTTGCGCTCCAACATCCCGGAAATAAGCAAGTTCACCCTTACGCGCCTGGACCCGGAATTCTACGAGCGCGCCGAAAAAGCGAATTTTGCCGACTGCATCGTGGTTGGAGGCGAAAACTACGGACAAGGCTCAAGCCGCGAGCACGCCGCGCTTGGCCCGATGTACTTGGGCGTCCGAGCGATTTTGACCAAGAGTTTTGCCAGAATCCACAAAGCGAATCTTATCAACTACGGCATCATTCCGCTCAACTTTGTGAATCCCGCCGACTACGACGCGATTAAGATGGGCGACACGCTCAAGCTTGTAAACATCGAAGAAGCGCTGGACACAGGCTGCGAGTTCAAGATTGACCTTAACGGAAAGACAATCTTGGCCGTAAACGACTTGTCCGAGCGCAGCCGGGCGATCCTTAAGCAGGGCGGCTTGGCAAAATACACCAAAAACGGCGGCAATTGACATAGCAAAAGCCATTCAGTATAATAGAAAAGATAAGTATGATACTGATAAAAACGTCTACAAAAGTTCTTTTTTCTTTACTGATGGCCGCCGCTTTGGTTACCGGAGCCATTTTGGGCCTTTGCTTGGCCAAAACCGCTGACACTGTCAACACCGAAAACTTCACCGAATTTACCACGGCGCTGCCGACTAAAATTTTGGACATCAACGGCGAGTTGATCACGGAATTCACTTCGGAAGAGCGCCGCGAAATCATCAGCTTGATTGAAATTCCCCAGCACATGAAAGACTCCCTTTTGACTCGCGAAGACCGCATCTTTTACGAGCACAAAGGCTTTAGCGCCCGCGCGATTTTCCGCGCCGTTGTCGGCGTATTGACAAGAAGGTCGATGGGCGGCGGCTCAACCTTGACCCAGCAAATCGCGGGAACCTTGTATTGCGACCGCAAGGAAATGTCGATTTTGCGAAAGCTAAAGGAATTGTGGTGGGCCATTCAAATGGAGCGCCGCTATTCAAAGAACGAAATTTTGGAATTGTACTTGAACCGCGTCTACTTTGGAGGCGGAACATACGGCGTAAACGCGGCAAGCAAATATTACTTTGGCCACGACGCCCGAAGCATAACTCCGGCCGAGTCCGCGATTCTTGTAATCCAGCTTTCAAACCCGGCCTTTTACAACCCCTTTGAGCACCCCAACCGCGCGATGGACAGACAAAAGGACGTTTTGCGCGCGATGGTCAGCGAGGGCTACATCACTCAAAAAGAAGCGGAAGAGTCCTTTGACAACTATTGGCTCAACTTTGACTTTTCGCGCACGGACACCTCGGCCTTCTTTATGCGCGACGACAAGGCGCCTTGGTTCAGCGAATACGTTCGCCGCGAGCTGAGCGAAATGATTTACGGCGACGCCGACATTTATTCAAGCGGCCTTACGGTAAACACAACGGGAAACATCCAGCACTTGCAGGTGGCCCAGCTTTTGATGGAAAAGCAGATCGCCAACGCAAACGCCAACTACAAGCAGCAAATGGCAGTAAAGCAAAAGGGCGCCTTTAGCACTTACGTTCCGATGAGCGAGTTGATCACCCTTATGTTCAACCTAAAGCGCCTCAAGATGTCAAAGCAGCTTGTTCAGTCGTCGGCCACAAAAGATTTCCAGACAAAGATCAATCCCTTGGTTGACATCGCCAGCCTTATGTTCGGCATCGACAACCTTAAGGTCGGCATCATCAACAAGGCCAACCGCTTGTCTCAAGAAAAGGCAAAGGCCCACACTATCGAAGGAACGATGGTAAACCTTGAAAACGACACCGGCTACATCACGGCGCTTATCGGCGGAAGCAAGTTTGACCAGTCAAACCAATTCATACGCGCAAGCCAAGCGCGCGTTCAGCCCGGATCTTCTTTCAAGCCCTTGTATTACAGCGCGGCTTTGGACACGCCCGACTTTAACGCGGCCACTGCGATTCTTGACGCGCCTTACGAGTTCAAGGCCAAAGACGGAAGCAGCTATCTTCCCAACAATTACGGCGGCGCCTGGCGCGGAAACGTCTTGCTTTGGAGAGCCTTGGCGCTTTCCCTTAACGTGCCGGCGCTTAAGGTCTTGGAAAAAGTTGGCTTCGACGCGGCCATCGAACGCTCCGTCGCCTTGCTTGGAATTCCGCAAAAGGAGCTTCCCAGCCGCGCCTTTATTCCAGGCTTTCCGCTTGGCTTGGGAACGGTTTCAGTGCGCCCGATAGAAATGGCTCGCGCCTACGCTATTTTCGCCAACGGCGGAAAAGCCGTCACTCCGACAGCGATTCGCACGGTGGAAGACCGCAACGGAAACATCATTCTTAACATAGAGCGCGACGTTCACAACAACCTAAAGAACCCGACGCAAGTTATCACTCCGCAAAACTCCTTTGTGATGACAAAAATCATGGAGCACGCGACGACAGTCGGAACCTTGCGCTTTGGCTCGCAAAACCGTTCCAGCCTGATAGAGCCGGCGGGCGGAGACCCCACAGGCTCAAAGTTCATTTACACAGACAAAACAACAGGCCAAGAATTCCAAATGCCCTTTGCCGGCAAAACTGGAACGACGCAAAACTGGGGCGACGCTTGGTCAATCGGATACAGTCCCTACTACACCGCCGCCTTCTGGTTTGGCTTTGACACGCCCGGAAACTCAATGGGCATGTCCGGAACCGGAGCCTCACTGGCCGGCCCGCCGTGGGGCGACTTTATGAAAGTAATCCACAGAGGCTTGCCTTACAAAGAATGGCCTACGCCCGAAGAAGGCGTCGTAAAAATCAACGTTTGCGCCGAAACAGGAAAGCTTTGCGCCGAAGGCTGCAGCCAGATCGCGCTTTGGTTTATGTCGAACAACGTTCCAAAGGAAATTTGCGACTTGCACGGCGTTGGCCGCGCCAACACAGAAAAGAGAGCCGAAGACATGCTGCAAGACGCCCTTTACCAAACAGGCTTTACAATGGACGACTTTATCGACGACAGCGACTTGTCAACCGGCTTGGATTTGGACTCAATCATTGAAAACAGCGAAAAGCAAAGCGTGAACAATTCAAGCGACTTTAACAATTTTGACGGCAATTCTTTGATGGAGTAAGCCGATGTTGGTAAGCATAAAAGACATCAAAGTAAAAAGACGCGTGCGCAAAGACTTGGGAAACCTTGAGAACCTTAAGGACAGTTTGCGCCGCTACGGCCTTTTAAATCCGATAACGCTAAATTCAAAATACCAACTGATTGCCGGCGAGCGCCGTTTGGAAGCCGCCAAGGCGATCGGTTGGACAAGCATCAACGCAAACATCATCGACAACCTTACGCCTCTAAGCCAGCTAGAAATGGAATTGGAAGAAAACAACCAGCGCAAGGAATTCACCGACGAAGAGCTTATGGAAGGCTACAGGCGTTTGGCCCGATTGAGAAATCCAAGCCCCTTGCGCCGTCTATGGGACGCGCTGGTGGCTTTCTTTGTCTGGCTATTTAAGACAATCGCGTCTTGGTTTGGAAGGTAAAATTCCGCCGCAAACACCGCGTTCCTATTTGAAAACGACGCGGACGAACTTTTTCTTTCCGGCGCGCAAGACTAGCTCGCCGTCTTTGTCCAAGTCAGCCTCGCCGACAACGCGCTTTACGTCGTCAAAAGTTTTTGCGTTGATCGCCGCTCCGCCCTGCTGAATCAAACGGCGAATGTCGCCCTTTGAAGCGCCGCCGATTTTTGCGGCAAAGAACAAGTCAATCGCGCCGACTCCGTTTTGAATCAAAGCTTTTTCCAACTCAACCGTGGGCATGTCGTCCTTGTTGCCTTCTCCGCTAAAGGCGGCTTTGGCTCCGCTTACGGCCTTGTCCGCTTCTTCCGCGCCATGAATGTCTTTGACAACTTCGTAGGCCAAAGTCTTTTGGGCGATGCGAGTTTCGGGAGCGGCCTGCTGTTTGGCGGCAATCTCTTCGATTTGCTCGCGGGGAAGGAAGGTGAACACCTTGAGGTATTCCAAAACCTTGGTGTCGTCGGAATTGTAAAGGTGCTGGTAAATCTGGTAGGCGCTGGTCTTTGTCTTGTCAAGCCAAAGCGCGTTTCCTTCGCTCTTTCCAAACTTTTTTCCGCTGGCGTCAAGAATCAAGGGCATCGTAAAGGCGTAGGCCTGCTTGTCCAGCATTTTGCGGATAAGGTCGACGCCCGTTGTGATGTTGCCCCACTGGTCGCTTCCGGCGACTTGCATAATGCAGTTTTTGTCTTGGAACAAGTGAACAAAGTCAAAGCCTTGCAAAAGCATGTAGGAAAATTCGGCAAAGGTGATGCCCGTCTCCAAGCGGCGGCGGATAATGTCTTTGTCCAACATATAGTTAAGGCTTACGTATTTTCCAATGTCGCGCAGGGTGTCCAAAAAGGAGCGGTCCTTCCACCAGTCGTAGTTGTCGACCAATTCCGCTCCGGGAACGAGCGCCTGGATTTGCGAGCGGATTCCGTTGATGTTGGCGTTGACAGTTTCTTCGCTGATTATTTCGCGCTCGGCTGTGGGGCGCGGGTCTCCGATGCGGCCTGTCGCTCCTCCGCACAAAAGAACGGGATGATGGCCCGCGTTGGCCAAGCGCTTTGCCATGCACAAAGATGAATAATGGCCAAGGTGAAGGCTGTCCGCGGTGGGATCGGTTCCCCAATAAAATGAAAAGGGCTTTCCGTCCAAAACTTTTTGCAAATCGCTTTCTTCGCCTGCGATGTCCTTAATCAAACCGCGCCATTTTAAATCTTCGTACAAAGTCATAGTAAAGGCATTTTATCAGATTGAATGATTCTTTTCAATATGCTAGAATAATTCTTATGAACTATGGATACTTTCGCGCGGCGGCTGCCAGCGTTGACCTAAAAGTGGCGGACCCCGCCTACAATTCTGAGCGAATCATTACCGCGGCAAACCAAGCCGAGGCTAAGGACGCAAGCCTTGTCGTCTTTCCGGAACTTTGCGTCACCGGCTACACTTGCGGAGACTTGTTCTTTCAAGACGCTCTTTTAAAGGCGGCCGCAAAGGAATGCGAAAGAATCGCAAAAGAAACCAGCGGACTTAAAGCCGTTATCGCAATCGGCCTTCCAGTCAAAAAGGACGGAGCGATATACAACGCGGCGGCGATTTTGTTTAAAGGAAAAATCTTGGCGCTGGTTCCAAAATCCTTTATTCCAAACTATTCGGAATTTTACGAGCGCCGCCAGTTTTGTCCCGCTCCCGCGACGGAAGTTGCGCAAAGCGTTTATTTGTCTGAAAAAAATCCGGCCGTTCCCTTTGGAACCAACATTTTGATTTGCCCGGAAAATAGCCCGGCCAAAATCGCCTTTGAAATTTGCGAAGACTTATGGGCGCCCAATCCGCCGTCCACCCGCCACGCATTGAACGGAGCCAACATCATCGCAAACCTTTCGGCCTCCAACGAAATAATCGGAAAAGCCGAATACCGCCGCCTTTTGGCAAACGCCACTTCGGCCCGCCTTTTTTGCTCCTACATTTACGCTGACGCGGGGAACGGAGAGTCAAGCCAAGACATGGTATTCGCCGGCCACAACTTGATTTGCGAAAACGGAAAGCTTTTGGCGCAAAGCGCTCTTTTTGAAAACCAAATAATTTACGCAGACATCGACCTAAATCTTTTGGAAGCCGAGCGAGCCAAGACCACGACTTTTGGACAGGCGCAAGCCGCGGCGCAAGATAAGGGCCGCTACTTGGAAATTCCTGTCAGCCTAAAAGAGCTTGACTACGACAAGACTCCAATCTTTTATAGGAACGTAAACGCGCGGCCCTTTGTTCCGTCGGACAACGAAAAGCGCGACGAACGCTGCAAAGAAGTCATCACCCTCCAAGCGCAAGGCTTGGCCAAACGCTTGCGCCACATAAAGGCAAAGAGCGCCGTAATCGGATTGAGCGGCGGCTTGGACTCTACCCTGGCTTTGCTTGTGACTTGCCGCGCCTTTGACCTTTGCAAGCTGGACCGCAAGGGAATCTTGGCGGTTACGATGCCCGGCTTTGGCACGACGGACAGAACTTACCAAAACGCGCTTTCGCTTGCAAAGGAAGCGGGCGTTTCGTTAAAGGAAGTTTCTATAGCCGCCGCGGTTCGCCAGCATTTTAACGACATCGGCCAGGACGAAAACGTTCACGACGTTACCTACGAAAATTCGCAGGCGCGCGAGCGCACTCAAATTCTTATGGACTTGGCCAACAAGTCCGGCGGAATCGTAATCGGAACAGGCGACCTTTCGGAGCTGGCCTTGGGCTGGTGCACTTACAACGGCGACCACATGTCTATGTACGGAGTCAACTCGTCTATTCCAAAAACTTTGGTGCGCCATTTGGTTCAGTGGGAAGCCGACTGCGCGCAAAGTCCAAAATTCAAGGAAGCGCTTTTGGACGTTTTGAACACGCCCGTAAGCCCGGAACTCCTTCCTCCCGAAGGCGGAAACATCTCGCAAAAAACCGAAGAGCTTGTGGGCCCTTACGAATTGCACGACTTTTTCTTGTACAATATCGTTCGCTACGGATTCGCCCCGGCAAAAATTTATTTCTTGGCAAAAAAAGCCTTTGCGGACGAAAACGGAGCGCAAGACAAAAACGCGCCGCGCTTTGCAAAGGCCGAAATAAAAAAATGGCTCAAGACTTTTTACTCACGATTCTTCTCCCAACAGTTCAAGCGCTCGTGCATGCCCGATGGAGCCAAAGTTGGAACGGTATCCCTTTCGCCGCGCGGCGATTGGAGAATGCCCAGCGACGCAAGCTGCGCCTTGTGGCTTGCTGAAATCGACGAGCTGGACTAATAGGAGGAACGGAATGAAAAAAAGTTATCAGGCGGCGGAAGACCGCTACCAAAAGATGGCCTACGAAAAATGCGGAAAGAGCGGACTAAAAATGCCGCGCGTGTCGCTTGGCCTTTGGCACAATTTTGGAGAAAGCGCCAAAATCGACAACGTTCGCACGATGTGCCGCGCGGCCTTTGACAACGGAATCACTTGCTTTGACATCGCCAACAATTACGGCCCGCCTGGAGGAGCCGCCGAAGAAAATTTCGGAAAGGTTTTAAAAAGCGACTTTGCCTCCTACCGCGACCAAATGATCATTACGACAAAAGCCGGCTACGGAATGTGGCCCGGACCTTACGGCGACGGCGGCTCGCGAAAATACCTTTTGGCAAGCCTTGACCAAAGCCTTGCGCGAACCGGCCTTGAATACTTTGACATTTTTTACCACCACAGAATGGATCCCGACACGCCTCTTGAAGAGACAATGGGAGCGTTGGACCAAGCGGTAAAGTCAGGCAAGGCTTTGTACGCGGGAATCTCAAACTACGACTTGCCGACGACATTGAAGGCGGCGAAAATTTTGAGCGACTTGCATTGCCCCTTTGTCGTAAACCAAATTCAATATTCGATTTTCAACCGTTCCATCGAAAAAAGCGGCCTAAAGAAAAAGGCGGCAAAAGAAGGAATCGGCTTGGTTTGCTTTAGCCCGCTGGCGCAAGGCCTTTTGACCGACCGCTACCTTAAGGGAATCCCAAAAGACAGCCGCATCAAAACCGACGGCCGCTTTTTGACCGAAAAAAATTTGACGGCGGAACGAATGGCGCAAATAAACGCGCTTAACGACATCGCAAAAACGCGCGGACAGACTTTGGCGCAAATGGCCTTGGCCTGGGTTTTGCGCGACGGCGACATCGCTAGCGTCATCATCGGAGCGTCAAAGCCAGAGCAAATTTTGGACAACGTAAAGGCCGCCCAAAGCGCCGCGTTTACAAAAGAGGAATTGGACGCGATTGACAAAATCGCCCCTGCGCTCTGATAAGCCTTCGCTATGCTAAGCTACTTGCACGCCTTTCACGCGGGAAACCACGCCGACATCCTAAAGCACGCCGCGCTTATCCAGCTTTTAAAAAAGCTGAACCAAAAAGAGGCGCCCTACACTTTTTTTGACACCCACGCAGGAAGCGGCTTGTATTCCACTCAAGGCGAAAAGGCCCGCAAAACTGGCGAAGCCGCGCGCGGCGTCTTGGCGCTAGCCCAATGCGCGGCAAAAGAGGCGGCGCAAGACCAAAACGCGGGCGGCCAAAATCTTGGCCTTGCAACCGATACTGGTTCAAGCCCAAAAAGCGCCGCGCTCGCGGACTACCTGGACTTTGTCCGCCCCTACCTTGCGCGCGACTTGTATCCCGGCTCGCCCCTAATCGAGCGCGCTTTTTTGCGGCCGGACGACGCCCACACAATTTGCGAGCTGCATCCCGCCGAGTTTGAAAGCCTAAAGGAAAACGTCTTGCAAGCCCAAGAAGGGGCCGCCCCCAATTCTAGTCTTGCGACCGTTCCAAAAAACGCGCCCCATACGCAAATCCTAAAAGCCGACGGCCTAAAAACATTGATCGCCCAAACGCCTCCAAAAATAAAGCGCGGCGCCGTCTTGATCGACCCCAGCTACGAAGAAGCCTCGGACTACGAAGCCGTAAAAAAGACGGTGATCGCGGTTCACAAAAAATGGAGCGTCGGCATTATAATAATTTGGTATCCGCTTCTGGCCCACCGCGCGGCGAAAATAGAAAATATGCTGGAATCGATAATAGCCGCGGCAAAAGTTCAAAACGCAAACACAAACATTTTGCGCGCGGAGTTTTGCGTTGACGCGCCGCAGAGCCACATAGAAACGTCATTGGAAGAAAACACCGCCGCAAAGGCCGCCGCGGCGGGTACGTCTAACGCGCCGCGCCTTTACGGAAGCGGAATCCTAGTCGTCAACTCGCCCTGGAAGCTGGACGAGGAACTTGACGAAGCGCTAAAGCATTTGTCGCGCGTTCCAGGCCTAGCAACAGAAGCGTCTTATTCAATCACGAAAATTTAATTTGTCCGTCCGAAGCGGCCGCTGTAATTTGCGTTCCTTCGGCAAACTTTCCGGCAAGGATTTCCTTTGCAAGCGGATTTTCGACGTAAGTCTGGATCGCGCGCTTTACGGGACGCGCGCCAAAGGCCGGGTCGTAGCCCTTTTCCGCAAGGAAGTCCAAGGCGCTTTGGTCAAAGCAAAGCTTAATGCGGCGGTCTTCCAAACGCTTGGCCACGCGCTCCAACTGATTCTTTACGATGCCAGAGATGCAAGACTTGTCAAGACGCGCGAACATGACGGTTTCGTCGATGCGGTTTAGGAACTCCGGCTTGAACGAAGCCTTTAAGAGCGCGTCGATTTGCGGCCGGGCCGCCTTTAACTTTTCGTCAGTGTCGGCTTCCAAAATAAGGTCGCTTCCAAGATTGCTTGTCATTATGATGATCGTGTTCTTAAAGTCAACAAGGCGGCCTTGTCCGTCGGTCAAGCGGCCGTCGTCCAGCACTTGAAGCAAAACGTTAAAGACATCGGGATGCGCCTTTTCGATTTCGTCAAAGAGAACGACGCTGTAGGGACGGCGGCGGACGGCTTCGGTCAACTGGCCGCCTTCGTCGTAGCCAACGTATCCCGGCGGCGCTCCGATCAAGCGGCTTACCGAAAACTTTTCCATGTACTCGCTCATGTCGATGCGGGTCAAAGATTTTTCGTCGTTGAACAAAAAGTCCGCGAGCGTTTTTGCAAGCTCGGTTTTTCCGACACCGGTGGGGCCGATGAACAAGAAAGAGCCGAGCGGCTTGTTGGGGTCGCTAAGGCCGCTTCGGTTTCGGCGAATCGCGTCGCTTACAACTTGCACCGCCTCGTCCTGGCCGATGACGCGCTTGTGAAGCTCGCCCTCCAGCTGCAAGTACTTTTCCTTTTCGGAGCTCATCATTTTTGAAAGCGGAATTCCTGTCCAAGAAGAAACGACGCGAGCGATGTCCTCTTCCGTAACCTCTTGGCGCAAGAGCGAAGCGTTTTGCTCCGAGCCTTTTTCTTTGTCCTTTTCTTCGGCGGCCTTAAGGTCTTTTTCCAAAGCGGGAATTATCGAATACTTAAGCTCGGCGGCCTTTTCCAAATTGCCTTGGCGGGTGAACTTTTCTTCGTCAAAGCGAGCGGCTTCCAACTTTTCTTTTAGCTCGCGCGACTTTCCGATTTGGTTCTTTTCGTTTTGCCACTGCAATTTCATCGCGTCGCGCTTGCTGGAAATTTCGGCCAATTCTTTTTCAAGCTTTTGCAAACGTTCCAAACTTGCCGCGTCGTCTTCCTTGCTGAGCGACTGCCGCTCGATTTGAAGCTGCAAAATTTTTCGTTCGATTTGGTCAAGCTCGGTCGGTTGGCTTTCGATTTCCATCTTAAGGCGGCTGGCGGCTTCGTCAACCAAGTCTATCGCCTTGTCGGGCAAAAAGCGGTTCGTTATGTAGCGGTTGGACAAAAGCGCTGCGGCCACAAGCGCCTCATCTTCTATGCGAACGCCGTGGTGGATTTCGTACTTTTCGCGAAGTCCTCGCAAAATCGCGATCGTGTCCTCAACGCTAGGCTCGGCGCAATAAACTTGCTGAAATCTTCGCTCCAGCGCGGGGTCTTTTTCTATGTACTTGCGGTATTCGTCAAGGGTCGTCGCTCCGATCGCGCGCAATTCGCCGCGAGCAAGAGCGGGCTTTAAAAGGTTTGCCGCGTTGGTGGAACCGTCTCCGCCGCCACCCGCTCCGACAATCGTGTGAAGCTCGTCGATGAACAAAATTATTTTTCCGTCGGCCTTTTTGACTTCGTTGATGACGGCTTTCAACCGTTCCTCAAACTCGCCCTTGTACTTGGCTCCGGCGACCAAAGCGCCCATGTCCAGCGACAAAAGGCGCTTGCCCTTTAAGCTTTCGGGAACGTCACCGCTAGCCACGCGGCGCGCAAGTCCTTCCACGACGGCGGTTTTACCGACGCCGGGCTCGCCGATCAAGACCGGGTTGTTCTTTGTGCGGCGGCACAAAACTTGCATCACGCGGCGGATTTCTTCGTCGCGGCCGATCACAGGGTCAATCTTGTCTTGTCTGGCAAGGCTTGTAAGGTCGGTACAATATTTTTCCAAGGAACGCATTGAGCTTTCGGGATCGTTTGAGTCCACCTTGCTTGAGCCGCGCAAGGCTTTGAGCGCCGTCATAATCGCCTGACGGTTGACGCCGCTGGCCTTGAGCAGTTCCGCAGCCTTGTCGGAATTTTGAGTCATCGCCAAAAGAAGATGCTCGGTTGAAAGGTAGTCGTCGCCAAGGGAGGACATCTCGCCCTCGGCCTTGGCAAGCGTCCTTTGCGCGGCCTGCGACAGCGTAAGGTTGGCCGCTCCGCTTACCCGCGGAAGGCTGTCCAAAAGACGGCGCGCCTGGCCGGCCAAAGCGCCCGCGTCCATTCCAATCCGTTCCACCAAGGGAGCGATGATTCCGTCCTTTTGCTCCAAAAGAGCGATGAGAATATGTTCGTTTGTAATTTCGGCATGGTCGTTTTGTCGGGCGACGCTAGAAGCCTCCTGCAGCGCGTCCATCGCCTTAATTGTCATTTTGTCCTGATCCATACCTTTAAAAATAACAAAAAAAACAAAATTCGGCAAATTTTTCTTGATTTGCGGGGAAAAAGTAAAATTTTCTGGCCTATCGCATATATCTTATATGCAAGGAAAACGCGGAACGTTTTCCAAATACTACATATAAGGAGTGTTTATGGGAACGAACAATTCCAACACAATCGAAGAAAAGCCTCAGCCCAAGTATCGCGATAGGCTTTTCATCGCTATTTTTGGCAAAGACACGGAGCGAAGCAAGCGTTGGCGGCTGGACTTGTACAACGTCTTGAACGGGACGAATTACACAGACCCAAACGCTTTGGAGCTGAACACAATCGAGAACGTCATCTACATCAAGATGTACAACGACGTATCTTTTTTGGTTGACAGCCAGATGACGCTCTACGAGCAGCAGAGCGAAACCAACGCCAACATGCCGCTCCGAGGCTTTTTTTATTTTGCACAACTTTATCAGAAACATCTCGCCAAAAAGGACTTGAACTTGCATCGTTCGTCTGTTATTAAGATTCCAAATCCACGCTTCATCGTCTTTTACAACGGCGACACAAAAAGAGAGGAGCGATACAAGCTCCGACTGTCAGACGCTTTTGAGTTGGAAGATAAATCAGGTGACTTTGAATGGACTGCCGACGTGATAAACATCAACCAAGGCTCCAACGAAACGCTTGTCAAAAAATGCAAACCAATGTATGATTATGTAAGGCTTGTGGGAAGAATTTCCGACAACAAAAAGGCAGGCATGAAAATCGAGCAAGCCGTGCAAGAGGCCGTTGATTGGGCAATCAGACAGAACTTTTTGGAAGGCTTTGTCCACGAGCAAAAAGAGGAGATAATAGCTATGTGTTTGACTGAATACGATGAAGAAAGCGCCATCCGCGGCTGGAAACAAGACGGAATTGAAATGGGCCGCATAGAAGCCGCGCAAAAGTTGCTTGCCGACGGCAAATATACGGCTGAAGAAATCTCGGCATTATTGGGAATTCCTGTCGAAACGTTTGCAGAACCAGCCAATTCGCAAGCGTAGGTCGGATTTCCGACAACAAAAAGAATAAAGTGGAAATCGTCGCCCGTCGCCGCTCGGTCCTTGGAACTTATCCGTCCGACAGCGAACTGATAGACTGCTACGACAAGGCGATAAGCGAAGCGATTTCCAAAGGCATTCTTGTCGACTATCTTTCACGCAAGGCCACGGAGGTTAGGAATATGTTTGTTGGCGAATACGATTACAATTTGGACATGGAAGCGAAAAAAGAAGATGGCCGCAAAGAAAAAGCCGTAGAAGACGCCCGTAGTTTTTACGCCAACGGCGTGTCCATTGACATCATTGCCAAATCCTTAAACATGACAGAAGAAGAAGTCAAAGAAATCATCGCAGCCCCCTCCCCCGCGCAGGCCTAGCCGCCCCGGTTACGGTCTAACAAAGCCTACATCGTTCTAAATACCACAACTCATCGCTAACACAAAAAAAAGGCCGCCCAAAAACGGGCGGCCCGCCAAAAGCTTTGCGCGACGCCGGCCGGCGACAAGCGCCAACCGAACGTTTTTGCAAAAATCTTTTAGTTCAATGTGATGTCAAATTCCTGTGAAACCTGTCTGTACTGTGTCTCGCCGGCATCGGTGTAAGCGCCTGTGCCATTAACCGTAAGATACCAGTGTCCTTCGGAACTTGTCAATCCAGTTGTGTTGAATGTTACCGTGTGGGCTGTTGTGTCTACAGTGGCGGTCGCGGAATCTCTTCCGTTGCTAACCGTGGCGGCCACTGAGTCAACCTTAGCCTCGTCATAAGTCAACACAATAGTGTCTCCCGTTGTGGCGCTAATGTGGACAAGTTTGTTGCTATCTACAGTCACAGCGGTGGCGGCGCCAACCTTGTAGCTCTTTATCCATACGCTGCTACGAAGGCTTGAGTAGTCAGGGAAGACAACCGAAACATTGGCTACGCTTTTCCAAACGCCTGTAAGCTTGAGGTTTGTGATGTTGTTTGCGGCGATGCTTGTGACAGCCTCGGCTGCATCCATCTGGTCTGATGTTTGGGAAGCGACAGTCGTAATCCACTTGATAAACTTCATCGTAGCCGCACTGATTGTTACATACGGATAAGATGTTGAACTTCCGCCAGAAGCGACGTAGCCCAACAAGTCCTGAGCTTCTGTGCTGTAGTTGTATCCGATGACATACATCGCGCTTTCGTCTTTGTCAGCCGCGTCGGCTCCAGTCTTGACAAAAGCGTTAGCGTCGCCAAGAGTGTAAGCCACAGTAAACATGCCGTAGACCATGTCTGTTCCAGTGACGTTGTTGACCTTTGTAACATTGATTCCAATGTCGGTTGTGTCAAGCTCGTCGTAGCGGTTGTAGGCGCGGATGCTGGCCTTGTAAGTGTAGCCGGTCTCAAGGTAAACGGAGGCCTGAGTTTCGTTCTTGCCCATTGTCGGGTCAGCGGTTCCATCGACGTTGGAGTTGGCCTTGACTTCGCCGGCGGCAGTTCCGATAGTGACTTCGCCCTTCTTGATTGTGTAGGAGGCTGTTGTGGGATATGTAGTAACGCCTCCGCTGACAGTTCCCTTGAAAATCTTAAGCTCAAAGCCGGTTTCGTTTCCTGACTGGTCGTTCCATTTGAATGTCGCAAGGAAGGTGTTGGGAACGGCGGCGTTAGAAGCCTGTCCAACATTTGTGAACGAAGTGTCAACAGAAAGCTGGGTTGGGTTTGTGGCCGGAGAGTTAAGGAAGTCGCCCAAAGTGATTGTTTCGGAAGACGTGTTTCCGCCGTCAACAATCAAAGCTTCTCTGTAATGTCCAAGCGACTCTCCGCCGCTATCGGGGTCTCCGTTGTAAAAGTCAACCACATAATAGTAGTTGCTAGCAGCGACCACGTCCTTGTTGTATGTAAAGGTAAGGCTTGTGCTTGTGGCTGTGCTTGCAGAAACGTCAGTCGTAACCTTATAGGCTCCGCTTGCGGCGGAAGTGAATGTTGTTCCAGCATATGTTCCAACATCCTGCACTACATACTTTAAGTAAGGTCCGCAGTTTACAGAGCCTGTAATGCTTACAGTGCCTGTCGCGTTTGTTGTAGCTACAGGTTTAAGGTTAAAGGCCTGGGTTGAGCCAGAAGTAGTCAAGTCGATGCCTGTGTTGGTGGCCGTAAGAACCATGTTTGTGGCGGCCGGATCATCGCCCGCAGCCAACTGGTAGGCGCTTAGCGTAAGGCTCCAAGTGCCGGGACTAAGCTCGATTTCCTGGCCTGTGCCGGTAATCTTGTCAAAATCAAGCTTTGTCAAGGCAAGCGTCTTTTCAGATCCGCCGGCATCGCTAAGGGTTCCCGTTCCCGACAAGTAGTAAGTCAAAGCGCCTTCCTTTGCGCTTGTCCATGCGTCAGGCAAGATTGTCTTGGAAACAACGCTTCCAAGCACAACCCTTACATGGCCTGCCGCCTGGGCCGAGTCGCCTGTAGCGCCTTCGGCCACGTCAAAAGAGTTCGAGCAGCTTGCGATCAAAAGGGCCGCAAGAGCCAGAACAAACAATTTTAAAATTGATTTTAAGTTTTTCATAGTCACTCCTTTAAAAACCTAAAAATTTGCTATAATTAGTTGCCTGCTATTTTTGCAAGCAATCCCAACTCCAAAATTTATTCCTTTACCGTCACCTCCGCCACGTCTATGTAATGAGTATCCAACATCCAAGCCATTACAAAAAGCTTGTATTTTCCAGGAGCCAAGACAGCCTCCGACGGCTTTATTTCGATTATCGTATTGTAATACAGATTATTTTCTGTCCGTATTCTTCCTGTGTTAAAATAAACGCTTGCGTAAGTGTATGTCGGATCCGCCGGGTCTGGAACGTCCGTCATGCCGTTCATTTTCTCTTCCAAATACTCTGTATATTCAACAGGATCTTCCGGATATTCGTCTTCCGCTCCGTCGTCAACCTTTAAATACCACTTGCAAGGGACAACGCAGCTAAGAATAATCTTTTGTCGTCCGGTCTTTTCAACCTCATAGCTTTCCTCCGGTATCAAAAGCCGCGCATCGTACTTGAAATTTGAGCCGGTGTCGTTCCCCCAAATTCTCTCGTGCAAACAATTGCCGTTGTATTCGTCAACCATGACGGATATGTCCTTGCAAGCGCAAAAGGCAAGGCAGGAGGCGATAAAGGCGGCGCGGACAAGGGCTTTTACAAAAGTTTTTTTCACGCCTTTGCCCCCTTAGCCTTTTTGGCTTTGCCGCCGCCGTGCTTTAACGGAATCGGTATCTTTCCGCTGACAATCGCTTTGGGCTTTATGCCAAGAATCGTGTCAAAGTCAAAGCCCGCTCCAAATTCAAAGAACTTCCAGCTGGCTCCGACTGTAAATGCCGCTCCAAAAGCCGTGTGCCACTTTGTTGACACGGAAGAGTCGTTCCTTCTTTGATAAAGCTTTTCTATTCTAAAGCAAGGGTCCAGCTCAAAGAAAATGTAAGGAGCCTTTTTGTTCTTAAACGTTACCATAAGGCCCGCCGTGCCGTAAAAAGTGGCGCACAAAAAATACGGCGGCTTGTAGTCGCTTCCGCCAACACTGTATTTGTAAGGAAAATCTTTTTTTGGAAAGCCCAAGCCAAAAGACGCGCCGCCGCCTGTAAAGAACAAATTATTCACCAAATATCGGACCTTTGCGTCAACGTCCACCGCGGCAATGTAGGGGTTGGGCATCATTCGCCCCGCAACGCCCAAGTTTATTGTAAGCGGGCTGTCCGGAAGCGCGACGTTCTTTTTTGGCTCTTCGTCTTCTTGGCCGACAGTGTCCTTGTATGCCGTTCCCTTTACGACAACTTCGTCGGGGCCGATCGCTCGCATGCGCGGCGGCTTTTGGTTTGGCTTTAGGAAAACTTTTTCCATCCGCAGCTTGTAAACCGAACCGTCCGCGTGGCCAGTAAGCAAAACGCTGTCGTCGCGGTTAAAGGCAAAGCTTGTCAAAGAAGTTTCGTTAAAGGGCGGAATCCAGCCAATGTACTTTCCTGTTTGCAAGTCGTAAAATTCCAAGTTGTCCCTTGCGCTAAGGACCACAAGCTTGTCTCCGCTAGAAGTAAGCTTTATCGCCTTGGCGCTTTTTCCGTGCGGAACGATAGACAAAAGCCGCTTGCCGTCAAAGTTCCTTACGGTAATCAAGTCGGGCCGCTCCAAAGCAATCAAGCCGCTGGAGTCTTTTGTAAACAAGGCTCCCGCTCCGCTTCCGCTGTAAAAAGGCAAGTAGCAAATTTTATTTCCGCCGGTCGCATCCCAAACAAAAACCTTGTCGTCCAAACCGGAGCTTGCCAAATACTTGTCGTCGCGGCTAAAGTCAAGCGCAAAGACGTTTCCCAAATGGCCTTTTAAATCCCTGTCTGACAATTTTTGCGTGTAGTGCAATACGATCGAAAGGTTTACCGTTCCGTCGTCAAAAGCCACGGCCATGTGGTTTCCGCTGTGGCTAAAGGCGCTGGCGGTGACGCGGCGGTCGCTTGCAAATTGGTAGGAATATGACGGCTCTATCTCGCCTGAGATTGCGATTTGATTCGGCAGGTCCTTAAAATTCCAAACGCTGAATTTTCCGCCGGAGCTTAGCGCCATGAACATGTCCGTTTCGGTGACGATGTCCCAGGCAAACTGCAGGCTTACCGCTCCATCGTATTCGATTGTGTGGATCAAGCGGCTGTCAAAGCCGTCTCGAATAAAAAGCGCGTTTTGTTCTGTAAGCGAAAAATAGCCGTTGTTGGCGCTCCAGCAAAGGCCGTGGACTGGGCTTGGTGTTTTTAGGCTGGGAGCCGTTCCGTAAACAGAGGCAGAGGCTTGGTCGCCCTCTGGAGCGTAGTCGAGCTGTTCAGGCTCGTCATTTGTAGGGGGGGGTGTCGCGGTTTTTTGTTCGGGAGCTATTTTTGAGGCTTGCGCTTGGCCCAATCCGTCAATGGCGTCTTCCGACAATTTTATGGCTTGGGCGCGCAAACTTGTTCCGGCAAGCAGAATCGCGTAAAAGAGAAGCAGTAATTTTATTGCGTAAAAGCGTTCAGCCATCCAGTCATTTTAGCGTTCCCCTCATAAACCCTCTCGCCTACTCTCCATCCTTTTCTCCGTATTCGCAAGACGCGCCAAGAATTTTAGCGTGCTGTATCAATTCTAACGATTTTTTGATTTGCTTGTAAAGGCGTATCTCGCCCGTTCCGCTTCCGCCGCACAAAACCTTTAGCAAGGTTCCGTCGGGGAGCCAATAGTCTTTTACCAACATTTCGGAGGCCGGGCAATAAACGTCAACGTCAAGAATGTATTTTTTGCAATTGACGCTGGCCGACCAATGCAACTCTTCGCTTCCCTCATTTGCCGGGGAGCGGACGCAAGACCATTGGCAAGTGTATTTGTTTATTTTTTGCTGCGGGCCAAAGTCGTATGTTTCGCCGTCAAATTTTGTCAAAGCGACAAGGCGGCCGTCGTAATTTCCTTCCAGCGCAAAGCCGGAATCCTTCATCACCTTTCCTGTAAAGATGCTGGTAAGGCGGCTGGAAGACAAGTGCATAAAGGGAATCGGAAGCGCGGTTCCCCAAGACTTTTCCACGTATCCAAAAGAATGGTCGGGCGACACGGCGTATTCCTGGCCGTCAAGCGTCACCATTCCCGAAAATCGCGCCGTAAGGCCGCCGGCCAGCCAATGCTCGCCTGCTTTTGTAAAAGTTTCGGGAGCGTCAAAGTCGCGCTCGTACTTTAAATTCCATTCCATTCGGCCGGCAGACGTTCCCCACTCCGTAAAAGAGCGGGCCTCCACTTCCGTAATCGCGATAACGCCGTAAAGCTCGTTGTCGTTAAAGGCGCAGCCGCCGGCTTTTATTCCAAAGGCGCGCTTTTCAAAAACCATTTCGCTGTTGGCAAAAAAGCGGTTAAGCTGCTTGGGCTTGCTTCCAAAAACGCCGGCCCTGACGCAAGCGTAGCTGGGAATGACTTTTGCCTTTGCCTCGCTCTTTACCTCGATGTTTCCGGCAAGGGCGTCCTGCAAGTCGCTTGAATCAAGCTTTTTTTCTTCGGAATTTTCGGGCAAAACCGTATGTTCGTAGCTGATTCCGGGATTTTCGGACATCAATTCGATAAAAAACAGGCGTTCCTCTCCGCTCGCCACATTGATTCCGTTAAAATAATAGCGCCAGCGGTCAAAACCGCATTTTTTGAGAGACCCCTTTAATTTAAAACCGTTATTTTTGATCGACTTTTTTGAAACGGCCATTTTTCCACCTTTGGGCGATTTTTCGCCAATTCTTCTTTTTTATTATCGGCGCTTTAGGCGGAAAAGTTGAGATTTTTTTACTATTTTAGGAGGCTGTCAATCGCTTTGATGATTTCTTCGCGGTTGGTAAAGTTTTCGTCCAGGTATTCAAAGGCGTTTACGGCGTCGCGCTGGGCGTGCTCATACCAAATCGAATACAATTCGGTGGAAAAATCGTCGCCGACAAAGGGCGCGCCCTGTATATCGCTGACCAAAAGCCGCATCAATTCGATGCACTTTGACATTTTTTTATCCATAAAAACACCTCTCTGGACCTTTTTCTGACTCATTCAATTTTAGCGCGCTTTTGGCAAAATTGCAAGAAAATTTGACAAATCCCCAAATGGGGTGTAAAATTATAAGTCTAGACAAAAAGTTCGGAGAGAGAATGAAAAAGTACCAATATGACAAAGAGGAACTTTCCCTTTTAGAGCGCGCTTGCGTTCCTTTGGCCATATACCAGTACATAGACAAGCGAATCGTCACCTTGGCCATTTCGGACGGCTTTTTGGACCTTTTTGAAATTCCAGACCGAGAAGCCGCGATAAAAATCATAAGCAAGGACTTGTACTACGGCTGCCACCCCGACGACCTTGCGATGCTGGAAAACGCGTCTCACCTATTTGCCTCAAACGACCAGCCCTACAACATCGTCTACCGCACAAGAATCGGCGGCAGGTACAAAATTCTCCACGCCCGCGGACTGCACGTTCAAAAGGGCGACGCAAGGCTGGCGGTGGTTTGGTTTTCCGACGAAGGCGAATACCAGGAGGAAGGCGAGCAAAAGGGAGACTTTTTGGCGGCGGCCTACTCCAACCTTTTAAGGGCCAACACGCAGGAACGCCTTTTGCAATACGACTACCTTACGGGCTTTCCGACAATCAGCCACTTTTTTTACATGTGCGACACAATTTTTTATCCAAAAAGCTTGGAAGCCGGCGAAACGCCAATCATGCTCTTTTTTGACATGAACGGAATGAGGCGCTTTAACGCCAAGTACGGATACGCGGAAGGCGACAAGCTGATTCACGCCTTTGCCCGCCTTTTGGCGCAAACTTTTTCAAACGATTGCTGCAGCCGCTTTGGCATGGACCGCTTTTGCGTCTACACCAACGACAAGGACTTGGAAAAGCGCCTTTGGCAATTTTTTTCCGACTGCGAGCAAATCAACGGCGGAAGGTCGCTTCCGGTGCGGGCGGGCATTTATTCCAAAGACGTAGAGGTTTGCGGAGCCAGCTTTGCCTGCGACCGAGCCAAAATGGCTTGCGACTCTGGCAAGGGCGCCTTTGTCTCAAACTTCACTTGGTTTGAAAAATCGATGCTGGTCGAGGCCGAAAAGCGCCAATACATTGTGGAAAACATCGACCGCGCCATCGCCGAAAAATGGATAAAGGTTTACTACCAGCCGATCATCCGAGCCGCCAACGGCAAGGTTTGCGACGAAGAGGCGCTGGCCCGCTGGATTGACCCGCAAAAAGGCTTTTTAAGCCCGGTTGACTTCATTCCGGTTTTGGAAGACTCCGGCCTAATCTACAAGCTTGACTTGTTCATGCTGGAAGGGATTCTAAAAAAACTGGAAGAGCAAAAAAACGCCGGCCTATACTTGGCTCCGGTTTCTGTGAACCTTTCGCGCTCGGACTTTGACTCTTGCGACATCGTGCAGGAAATTTACCAGCGCGTCCAAAAGTCGTCGATTCCGCTGGACAAAATAACGATAGAAATAACCGAAAGCATTTTGGGCGGCGACTTTGACTACATGAAAAGCCAAATCAAGCGCTTTAAGGATTTGGGCTTTAAAGTTTGGCTTGACGACTTTGGCTCAGGATACTCTTCGCTTGAAGTCTTGCACGACGTTCCCTTTGACTTGATAAAATTCGACATGAAGTTCATGCGCGAGTTTGAGCGGAGCGAAAAGTGCAAGATCATGCTGAGCGGCCTGATAAAAATCGCCGCAGAGCTTGGCTTGGAAACAGTTTGCGAGGGCGTAGAGACCGAGGAGCAAGTCGAGTTCCTAAAAGAGATCGGCTGCGTAAAGCTGCAAGGCTACTATTACTGCAAGCCGATTCCCTTGGAGGAAATATTCGAGCGCTACAAAAAAGGCGTTCAAATCGGCTTTGAAAATCCGGACGAATCCGAATACTACGCTAAAATCGGAAGCATAAACCTTTACAACATTTCGTCCATAACAAACTCAGGCGACCAAATCTACAAGAACGTTTTCAACACGCCTCCGATGGTCATATTTGAAGCGACAAAAAGCGAAATCAAAATCGTTCGCGGCAACAAGTCCTACAAGGAATTTGTCAAAAAGAATTTTAGGCGCATGGCGTCCGAAGGCAGCGCGATCGGAAAGACTATTTACATCAACGAAACAAACCGCAGGCGAAACGCGCTCTTCTTTGAAGTGATCCGAAAGTGCAGCGAAAGCTCCGAGCCTGTCATCGTTGACCAAGAGTTGAGCGACGGAAGCAACGCGCACATTTTTATCAGGCGGGTGTCCGTAAACCCGGTGACAAAAGTCGTCGCTCTTGCCGCGATAATTTTCTCCGTCTCCGACATAAAATAGCGGAGAGAAATTTTCCCACTAGAAAAAACGCCCCGTTTTTAGTAAAATGTTTTGCATGAAAAAGCTTTTATCAACGCTCGCGATTTTCGCGGCAATGTCCGCGGCGGCCTTTTGCGCGGCCCCGTCATCTGAATACCCAATGCTAAAAATAACGCCAGTCCGCCAAAAAATCTGGGACGGCGTTCCCTCAATGCAAGGAAAAAGCTCGCGCTTGGACTACTACAAGCCGATAGACAAAAGTTCCGACGCCGCGGTGATCGTTTGCCCGGGCGGAAGCTACCACCACTTGGGAATGTTCCACGAAGGAAAAGACGTGGCCTTGTGGCTTTGCTCCAAGGGCATTTCCGCATTTGTCTTAAAGTACCGAGTCAGCGGGAACGGCTGGCACCACCCGGCCATGCTGGAAGACATCCAGCGCGCGATCCAAATCGTACGGCAAAACGCCGCCCAATACGGAATCAATCCCAACAAAATCGGAGCGGCCGGTTTTAGCGCCGGCGGCCACTTGGTTTTGATGGCCGCGGAATTTTACCAGCAAGACGAGCTAAAAAAACTGGGAGTCAACGCGGAGGTGAGCCTTGCGCCAAACTTTATCGTGCCGGTTTACCCGGTCGTCTCAATGCAAGACGACATCGCGCACGTCCGCTCCCGCAAAAGCCTTTTGCGCAACGACTTAAGCCAAGAGCGCAAGGACATGCTTTCGCTTGAGCTTCACGCGGACAAAATAAAGTGCCCGGTATTCCTGATCGCCAACAAAGACGACCGCACGGTTGACTACCGCAATTCCGTCCGCATGGCCGACGCCATGACAAAAGCCGGCGTTGACAACGTCTTTATCCTTGGCGAAAAAGGCGACCACGGCTTTGGAATGGGCAACAACAATTTTGTCCACACCACCAAGTGGAACGACAACCTGCTTTTGCCCTGGCTGCGCGAAAACGGCTTTGCGCGATAATTGTTCGCAAGCCTAGAATGCGGCGGCGATAACCTCCGACACGTCCGTCACCGGAACAAACTTAATGCCGGCCTTTACGCGATCCGGGGTTTCCTCCAAGTCGCGCAAATTGGCTTTGGGAATCAAAATCGTCTTGATCTTGTTGCGCTTGGCCGCCACCGTCTTTTCGCGAAGTCCTCCAATCGGGAGAACTTGGCCTGTAAGGCTAAGCTCTCCGGTCATCGCAAGATTCGGCTTGATGGTCTTTCCAGTCAAAAGCGAGACAAAGGTGGTGGCCATAGTGATTCCAGCGCTGGGTCCGTCCTTGGGCGTGGCGCCTTCCGGAATATGCAAGTGCACGGTGTTTTCGTCAAACCACTTGGCGTCCTTTTTTCCGTTCGCGATTAAGTAGCGCCTCGCCCAGTTAAAGGCGATTTGCGCGCTTTCTTTCATAACGTCGCCCATTTGGCCGGTAAGCTGGAGGCCGCCGTTCTTTCCGGGGAATGAAACAGATTCCAAAAGCAATGTGTCGCCGCCCATGCTGGTCCACGCAAGGCCGATCGCGGTTCCTGGCTTGGCCGCGCGCTTGATCGAGCTTTCGTCAAAGACAGGCTTTCCAAGATACTTGTCAAGGTCGGCGGCGTCCACCGTGACTTTTTTGTCCGCCACAGATTTGCTGGAGGCGGATTGCGCAGTCAAAAGTTCGGTTACGATTTTGCGGTCGATTTTGTCCAAGGCTTTTTCAAAAGCGCGCACTCCGGACTCGCGCGCGTATTCTTCGGCGATTCTGGACAAAGCCTTTGCGGTAAATTTTACCTGGCCTTTTTTTAGGCCGTTCTTTTCCAAGTTCTTTGGAATCAAGTAATTGCGCGCGATTTCCATTTTTTCTTGGTCGATGTAGCCGGGAAGCTGAATCACTTCCGCGCGGTCCAACAAGGGAGCCGGAATCGAGTCCAAGGTGTTCGCCGTAAGAATAAAGAAAACGTCGCTAATGTCAAAGGGCAAATCCAAGTAGTTGTCGCGGAACGAAACGTTCTGCTCCGGATCCAAGGCTTCCAAAAGCGCGCTGGCCGGATCGCCTTGCGAGCTTGAGCCCATCTTGTCAACTTCGTCAATCAAGAATACTGGCGAGCGGCTTTTTGCGATTTTAAGCCCTTGAATGATTTTTCCGGGCATCGCGCCGATGTAAGTGCGGCGGTGGCCTTTGATCTCGGCCTCGTCGCGCATTCCTCCGACGCTAAAGCGGTAGAAGGGTTTGTTCATCGCGCGCGCGATGCTTTTTCCGACGCTGGTTTTTCCAACGCCCGGCGGTCCGACCAAAAGCAAAATCGAACCCTTGTTGTCCTTTTTAAGCTTGCGCACCGCCAAAAATTCCACGATGCGCTTTTTTACGTCGTCCAAACCGTAGTGGTCGCCGTCAAGAATTTTCTTTGCCTTAATAAGATCGTATTCTTCAACGACTTCGTCCTTCCACGGAAGCGCGCAAACCAATTCCAAAAAGTTTCGCGTTCCGATGTACTCCGGCGAATTGGGATCCATCACTTGGAACTTGGCCAACTCGCTGTCAACGCTTTCTTTGATCTCGCCCTCAAACTTAAGCTCTTCGATTTTTTCCTTGAACTTTTTGTAGTCGGTGGCGGTTCCTTCAGCGTCAGTTCCAAGCTCTTCTTGGATGGACTTTAGTTCCTCGCGCAAAAAGTAGTCGCGCTGATTTTTTTCAACGCGCTCGTTGATTTCGTTTTGAATCTTTTTTTGAATGCGCAAGAGTTCCTGCTCCTTCTTGATAAAGACAAGAACTTGCTCCATTCTTTGTCGGACGTTGACCGTCTCCAAAATTTTTTGCTGGTCGTTTTTTTCGATGTTCAAAATCGAAGCGATAAAGTCCGCGATTTTTCCTGGGTGGTCGATGTTGACCATGTTCAAGCGCATCTCCTCGCTGAACATCGGATTGTTTTCGCTGATTTCCTTCATCTCGCTGATAAGGGCGCGGGTCAAGGCCTTTACTTGGAATGTGTTGTCCTCTTCGTCGTCAAGGTAGTCAACAAGTGCGGCCATCGGGCTTTGCTCATGCAGGGTGGAACGGATTTTAAAGCGCTTTATCGTAGAGATAAAAATGTTGACGCCGCCGTCGGGAAGGTTGATTTTTTTTATGATGCGGGCTGCCGTTCCGACCGCGCAAAGATTTTTTATCGAGCCTTTTTTCTTGTCGTCCTTAACCAAAGAAATTCCGATAAAGCCGTCGGCCTTCATCGCGGCCTCAACAGCCTTTTGGTCGTCCTCGTTTGAAATTTGAAGGGGCGTAAAAATTCCTGGAAAAATCGGCCGTCCCTGGATCGAAAGCAAATTTAGCGACGGAGGCAAAATCTGCTCAACAGGCAAAATTTGAGTAGCCTCTCCGTCAACGGTTTTATTTTCATTTTTGTCGTTATTTTTCTTAGCCATACCTTTAAATATAAGGAATTTTCGCCGCAAAGTCAAATTTTATGATATTATAATAGTATGAAAGCATTGACACGCAGCGTGATTTGGCGATACGCCATAGGACAGTTGGGATGGCCGATTTTGAGCGGCCTTGTAAGCTCTTGGCTGGTTTACTTTTACCAGCCCGCCCAGGCCGAATTGGCCAACGGAATGCCCCTTTTTATTCCCCAGGGCCGCGTTGTTTTTGGCCTTTTGACGATAATCGGCCTTGTAGGAGCGCTTGGCCGCCTTTTTGACGCGGTTACCGACCCGCTTGTAGGAAACCTTTCGGACAACTGCAAATCGCCCTTGGGCCGCCGCGTTCCCTTTTTGCGACGCTCCGCCCTGCCCTTTGGAGTTTCCACGCTCCTAATTTTTTGCGCCCCTATACAAAAGATTAGCGCGATAAACACGGTCTGGCTTTTTGTCTTTGTCCTCTTGTATTACTTTTTGCTCACTTGCTACTACACGCCCTACACTTCCCTCATTGCGGAACTTGCCAAAAGCCAAAAGGAAAAGCTCGCGCTTTCAACTTGCATTTCGCTCACTTTTATTTTGGGAACGGCAATCTCCTACTTGGCGCCGGCTGTGTGGACCGCCTTTATGTCCCACGGAATGGAACGGATTTTCGCCATGCGGCTGACCTTTGGAATCTTCTGCGCTCTTGCCGTGGCGCTAATGCTGGTTCCCGCCTACACCCTAAACGAAAAGGATTATGTCCAAGATTGCGGACAAAACCCCGAACAGGCGGGCATGCTTTCTTCGCTGGCCAAAACTTTTTCAAACAAGGATTTTAGGTTCTTCATCGGCCAAGACGTCATCTATTGGTTTGCCCTTACTATGTTCCAAACGGGCCTGCCCTTCTTTGTAACCGCGCTCTTAAAATTGCCAGAAACATACGCCACGATTATGTTTGTTGGCCTTACCGCCGCCTCGCTAATATTCTATTTGCCGGTGAACGTCTTGGCAAAAAAATTCGGAAAGAAAAAAATCGTTCTTGCGGCCTTTGCCTTTTTCTTGGCAGACTTTTTGTTCACCGGCTTGTGCGGAGAGCGCTTGGCAATTCCCACAATCGCGCAAGCGGCGATAATCGTTTTTGCGGCGGCTTTTCCGATGGCGGCCTTTGGCATTTTGCCGCAAGCGATGGTGGCCGACATAGCCCAAGCCGAAACCGCCGCAACCGGCCAAAACCGTTCAGGCATGTTCTTTGCCGCGCGCACCTTTGCCTTTAAGCTGGGCCAAAGCGCCGCGATGCTGGCCTTTGCAAGCCTTGCCACAATTTGGACGTCGACAGGCGGCGGCTACAGAATCGTCGCAATCGTGTCATCAATTTGCTGCGCCATCGGCGGCGCTATCCTGATTTTCTACAACGAAAAGCGCGTAATGTCTGGACTACTCGTCGGCGCCGCTTGAGTTAAGAACAAAGTCTCCGTACTTGTCGGCGATCTTGGTCTTGATGCTGTCCATCGGGCGCCAAACGACCGACAAAGAAAAGTACGGCGAAAAGTCGTAGTATCTTTTTCCTTCGCTGTTTGTCACAAGGCGCGGCGAAACTTTAAACTTCATGTTAAAATCCCAGTCGTGCAATTCGTGAGTCATTTGAATTATCAAAGACTTTAACTTAAAGCCGCTGGACTTTCGGATGTTTTCGTTGTCAAACCTAAAGCCGTTGAACAAGTCAACAATCGGATTGGTCTCGCCTGGAATGCGGCCATGGTGGCCCGCCGCGTCTTGGAAATAACGGTAAATGACGTCGTTGCGCGACTCGGCGGCGAATTTTATGTAGAACAGCTTGTTCAGCCTAAATGTAATTGAAGGCGTAAAAATAAAGTACGATTGGGTCGGACGCACAAAGTCGTAAGAAATGCTGGTCGAAAGGCCCGGAGTCACTTCGATTCTGTTCTTCCATTTTTTAAATGTCTTGTTGGAAGAAGTGTAGGCCACCGACAAGGCGTAGGGAATGAATTCTTTTTCGGTCTTGGCCACCCAGCCGTTTCCGTAAGAGGCTATCGTTCCGTCAGCGTTATACTTGTCGCCGTCAAAGTCGTAAGGAGTCGTGTACCTCATAGTGTACGAGGCTTGCAAGCCGCCGTAAGACAAGGCAAGCTTTAATGAATCGTGGTGGTTTTCTTCCATCTCGTAATTGTAAGACTCGGTGAACTTTAACTTTGAGTCAAACAAGGAAACGGACATAGATTGCCTAAATTGCTCTTTTTTCCAAGTTGAGTCGTTGGCGCTGACTTTTGAAACGCCAGTCTCGGCAGTCGCGGAAACGTAAGGAAAAGTCAAATTCAACGTTCCGTAATACTTGTCAACTTGCGGCGGAAGCGTCGCGGTAAGCGTAAGGCTTTGCTTAAAGCGGTCGTCCATTTCGTTTGCGGCCAACGTGGCGCTCATAGTGTGGCTGGTGATTGACTCCTTTTTTGTCCAGTCAACGGTAAGGTAATCCCATTCAGGGTTGTCCGCGTCTCCGATAAATTCCGTGCGCAGCCAGTTGATGTTTGTGTTCCAAGAAATCGCGGTGTCCTTAAAGTGCTTGTAGTAAACCAAGGGCCTTAATGTTACGGCGTTGGAACCGTAAAGCTTCATATAGGTTGCCTTGTAGTCAGTCAAAATCAAATTCTTTCTTGCGCTTTCGTCATAGCCGCCGTTGGTTCGGCCGCCGCTTGTAGTTTCCTTGGCCGCGATGTAAGGGTGGTCTTGGTAGTAGCGCTCATAAGTAAGATTGTTCGTAATCGAAAAAAAGCTGTCGTAAAAACTCAGCTTGGAGTTTAGCGTTACGGGAGCCTTTACTTGATAGTATGTGGCCTTGGGCTTTGAAAAGTCAAAGTCTTTTGAGGTTTCCAACGGTTCCGAAGCGTAAGTCACTTGCGAAGAAAAATCCGGGCTAAACGAATAATCCAAGGAATACGCAAAGGGCGTCAACGTGTTTGAGCCGGGGAGCGAAAAAGCCAAGTCCGGCAAAGCGTTTTGGGCAAGCGAATTTTCATCGTCGGCGCTTTTATCCGCGGCCTTTTCGTCTTTTTTTTCTTCCGCGCTTTCTTCAAGGTTAAAGTTGGGGATAGCAAGCTCCGCGGCCAAACTCTTGCTGGTCTTTTTTACGCGGTTCCTCGTTGTGGAAGTTGAAAAAAGCGTTCCAGAAATTTTCAAGGCAGTCTTAAGCGGAGCGACCGTTGACGGATAAAAGAATTTTCTGCTTGGCGTAAACTTTTGAAATTCATCAGCTTTTTCTTGGGTCGTGTAACTATTTTTATCACGCTCAGCTTCGCTAAAAGAAATAGAAGAATTAAAATTGCTTATCGAAAGCGAAGAAATCCAAGGCTTTACAGCTTCCGGGAGCGGAATCGTGTAAGAGGCGTTGCTTTCCCAAACAAAGGAATTTATCTCGGCGGCCTCTCGCTTTTGGTCTTCCGTCTTGGTCGTGTTTTCAACATTGGGATTGTTCAACAAGTAGCTGAACCAATCCATCGTTTCGCTTCGGTCGCCATAGTCATAGTTAAAGAAGGGGTCTGAAAAAATCGGGAACGACAATGAATAGCTAAAGGGAAACGAGCCGCTCAACTTTAAATTGGCCCTGTACCTAAACGGAAGATGCAAGCCCATAAAGTCAGAGTCGTCCTTGTAGGTTTTTCCGCTCCGCCCGTACGGATGCCAAAACTGGCTTGCGGAATCCTGAAAAACCGTGTTTGAAAAACCAAAGACCAAGCCGCCTTCTATCGCCGGAAAATTTCCCGAACCCTTGTACGCTCCCTCCAAGCCGGTTGAAAAACCGATGTTTGTGTAATAGTCCAAAAGAAGCTTCAAATAGTTTGAAGTGTCGCCCTTGTACTCCGTGTCAAGGTTGTGCATAATCAAGCCTTCTCGCTTTTGGTCCATCAATTTTGTCGGCTTGATCAAGCTAAAGTAGTCGCCAAGAATGTCGTCCTCTTTTTTTTCGTTTGATTGGCTTGTACTGCTTGTGTCCAGCGGCTTTCGGCCAAACAAGTAAGTCGTCGTTTGGAAATAATAGCCCGCGCGGTTCCTGTAGCCAAAGACCGGATTAAAGACAAGCTCGTCCTTTGGATAGTAAAAGGCCGGCAAATACATTACGGGAACGGGGCCCACGTAAACAAGCGCGTTCAAAAAAGCGAACTCGTTTCCGGGCAAAAGCCAAATGCGGCTGGCCTTGATTTTCCAGTGGGGATTTTCGTCGTCGCAAAAAGTAAGCGAGCCATTCTTAAACGTGATTGTTCCGATGTCGTTGCGCGCGAACAAGTCCGAGGCGACTGTGATTTTGGAGCCCGAGGGCAAATTGATCGCGTTGCTTTGCGCCTTTACTACGCGCGAATTGTCAAAGACGCCTTCAAGCGTCTGCGTGTTGAACAAAAGGCTGTCGCTTGTAATCGTTTGCGTTCCGCCGTTGGATTCCGTCTGCTCAAGCTTTACGGCGCCCTCGGCAAAAAGCATTTCGCGCGCGCGGTTGTAAGAAACCCTGTCGGCGCTGATAGTCGTCTTGGTTCCGTTTTTTTCAACAGAAATCTGAACGTTGCCTTCAAAAGTCAAAAGGTCGTCGCCATTGTTGGGATCCTTGGAGTTGCCGCTTTTAAGCGCGTTCATAATAGTGATGACAGTTTTTTGCGGAGCGGAATTCTCAGCCTCTTTTTTTTCAGCATCCTTGTCCTTTTTTTTGCCGGCGCCAAAAGCGCTCTGTCCCAAGAACAAAAGGGCCGCAAGGAGAAGAATAGATTTTCTTAAAAAACTTTTTTCTATCGCCACTTTATTTTAAGCCTTTTATTTTTGCGCGGCCCGCTCCAAAGTTTCCTTTATGTATTTTCCCGTCCAAGAGTCTTTGCGCTTGGCGACGGCCTCCGGAGTTCCGGTGGCGACGACCGTTCCGCCGCCGCTTCCGCCTTCCGGCCCCAAGTCGATTATCCAGTCGGCTTGGCAAATTACGTCAAGGTTGTGCTCGATCATCACGACGCTGTTTCCCGCGTCAACGAGGCGCTGGATTACGCCCATCAATTGCTTTACGTCGGCAAAGTGAAGGCCGGTCGTCGGCTCGTCAAGGATGTACAAAGTCTTTCCAGTGCTTACCTTGCTAAGCTCGTTGGCAAGCTTTACGCGTTGGGCCTCGCCTCCGCTCAAAGTCAGCGCCGACTGGCCCAACTCGATGTAGCCCAAGCCGACTGACTTAAGCGTTTCCAACTTTCGCGAAATGTGCGGAATCGAAACAAAAAAGTCGCAGGCTTCTTCTACCGTCATGTTAAGAACGTCGTTGATGCTCTTGCCCTTGTACAAGATGTCGAGCGTTTCTTTGTTAAAGCGCTTTCCGCGGCAAACGTCGCATTGAATGTAAACATCGGGCAAAAAGTTCATTTCAATTTGAATCGTTCCCGCGCCTTGGCAGTTTTCGCAGCGGCCGCCCCTTACGTTAAAGCTAAAGCGGCCTGGCAAAAATCCTTGCGCCTTGCTTTCCGGCAGCGACGCGAACAAGTCTCGTATGCCGTTAAAGACGCCGATGTACGTGGCCGGGTTGGAGCGCGGCGTGCGGCCAATAGGGCTTTGGTCAATGTTGATGACCTTGTCGATGGCGGCCAGGCCTTCAATCTTGTCGTAGGCGCCGACAGGATACTTTGTCCGCATCGTTTTGTTGCTGGCGGCCGGAAATATTATGTCGCTCAAAAGCGTTGACTTTCCGCTTCCCGAAACTCCGGTAATGCAAGTAAAGGTTCCAAGCGGAATCTGAACGTCGATGTTCTTTAAGTTGTGCTCGCGCGCTCCAGTCACTTGGATAAAATTTCCGTTTCCGGCGCGGCGCTTTTTGGGAACGTCCATCTTTAAAGTTCCGGCAAGATACTGGCCTGTAAAACTTTGCTTTACCTTTGCCACTTCTTCCGGCGTTCCGGCGGCGACGACTTTTCCGCCGTTTACGCCCGCGCCGGGACCCATGTCAATCAAGTAGTCGGCAGTGCGCAAGGTTTGCTCGTCGTGCTCAACAACGATTACGGTGTTGCCCAAGTCGCGCAGGCGGGTCAACGTGTCGATCAAGCGCTGGTTGTCGCGCTGGTGCAAGCCGATGCTTGGCTCGTCAAGAATGTACATTACGCCGGTAAGAGCGCTTCCAATTTGAGTCGCAAGACGAATGCGCTGCGCCTCGCCTCCGCTTAAGGTGCCCGCGCTTCTGTCAAGCGTAAGATATTCCAAGCCTACGTTTTTAAGAAAGTCCAGGCGCGCGCGGATTTCCTTAATCACTTGCGCGGCGATTTGCAGTTCGGTCTGCGTGAACTTTATCTTTTCAAAAAAATCTATCGTTTCCAAAACGCTAAGCGAGCTCAATTCAATTATGTTTTTTCCGCCAACGGTAACGCCAAGCGCTTCGGGCCTTAGGCGCGCGCCGCGGCAAGACGAACATTCGCTTACCGACATGAACTTTTCTTCCATGCGGGCGCGCTGCGACTCGCCCCAAGCCTCCGCGTGGCGGCGGGCCATGTCGGCCATAACGCCAAGCCAGGGCCGCTTGTATTCGGAATAGCCCTCGCCGCTTTGCTTTTGGTAAACCCAGCGCAAAACTTTTTTTTCGTCGCCGTTCATCAAATAGTCAAACTGCTTTGCGGTAAGCTTTTCAAGCGGCGTGTCAAGGCTAAAGTCCGCCGCCTGCGCCACCGCTCCAAACATCGCGCGGCACCATTCGCTTTCGGGATTGTAAAAGGCAAGCCCGCCTTCGTTAAAGGACTTGGACTTGTCGGGAATAATTTTGTTCAAATCCCATTCCATCTTTTGTCCGATGCCGGTGCACTCCGGGCAGGCGCCAAAAGGATTGTTAAAAGAAAAAAGACGCGGCTGCAATTCCGGAATCGAGATGCCACAGTCAGGGCAAGCGTTCTTTTGGCTAAAGAAAACTTCCTGCTCGGTGTAGTCCTTCTCTCCGCCTCCCTCAAGGGGAACGCGGCGCAAAACGATTACGATTCCGTTGGCGGCCTCAAGCGCGGTTTCCAAAGAGCCGGCCAAACGCTTTCGGACGTCTTTCTTTAAGACAATGCGGTCAACGACCATTTCTATCGTGTGCTTTTTTTGCTTGTCCAGTTTTACCGTTTCGTCAAGGTCGGTCATGATTCCGTCGACGCGGGCGCGGGCAAAGCCGGCCTTTTTTGCGTCTTCAAAAACTTTGGCGTGCTCGCCTTTTTTTCCGCGGATCACGGGAGCCAAAATCGTAAGGCGCTCGCCTTCTCCCCAAGCCAAAATCGCGTCGATGATTTGGTCAACGCTTTGCTCGTTGATTTCGCGGCCGCAATTGGGGCAGTGCGCTTTTCCAATGCGCGCGTAAAGCAAGCGGTAGTAGTCGTATATTTCCGTCACCGTTCCTACGGTGGAACGGGGGTTATTGTGAGTTGTTTTTTGTTCGATGGAAATGGCGGGGCTAAGGCCTTCGATCAAGTCAACGTCGGGCTTGTCCATCGCTCCCATAAACTGGCGGGCGTAGCTGGAAAGGCTTTCCATATAGCGGCGCTGGCCTTCCGCAAAAAGCGTGTCAAAGGCAAGCGAAGACTTTCCGCTTCCTGACAAGCCGCTAATAACGACCAGCTTGTTGCGCGGCAAATCGACGCTGACGTTCTTTAAATTATGCTCTCTAGCTCCCTTTACAGAGATGACATCCGCGCCCAAAGCGCTCTTTTTTTTGCTTGTTGCCATAATTTTACTATAATAGCGCGCTTTGCGCGCTTTTGCTAGAGTCTATGATTCGTTTTTTTTACTATACTTTTATTTTGTTATTTTTTTTACGAATTTTCAAAAATTTTGCGCAGAAGTTTTAAACAACTTGTTATATTTGACGCAAAAATCACTAAATTTGCCCTTTTTTTAAAAACGAGTCTCTAAAAAAAAGGGAGGTTTTTTCATTATGAAAAAATTGATTGGAGCTTTGGCTCTTGCTGCTATGGTAGCTACTTCAGCCTTCGCTGAGGTTTCTTTTGGAGCTTGGGTTTGCAACCTTCCCACCCTCATCGCTTCTGACGGCGACGGAATCAAGGGTGGAGCGGTTTCTAACCCTTGGGGATGGGGCGCTCGCCCGGCTCGCGCCGACATCAACTTCACATCTGATGACGGAAAAGCTGGTATGATCCTTGGTGTTTACGCTGACTTCGCTGGCGGAGTTGCCGGAAGCTCAGACAACACACTTTTGTGGGTTAAGCCGATTGACCAGATTCAGCTTTCTCTCGGAAAGCATGACAACTTCTTCGGAACACGTTCTGACCTTTGCTATGGTTCATGGAACTGGCTCCGCCCGAACACAGCTCTTGCCTGGGGCGAAGGAATCACATTCTCTTCAGCCAGCGACAAGAACGGTCTCGGACTCCAGATCATGCCTGTAGAAGCTTTGAAAATCTTCGCTATGATCCCGCTTAACGCTGTATCTGGCGAATCTTCAAATGCTGTTGACACATTGGACCAGATCTTCGGAAAGGGACGCTACGGCGCCACATACGCCATCGACGGAATCGGTACAATCAAGGCCCAGTTCTTGGCCAATTGGACATGCGTTGCCGAGCACGGAGCTACAGCCGCTGGTTGGTACGACAAGAACGGAAAGTTCTTGTCAGATCAGTATAACGACGCCGTTATCGCCAACAAGGGAACTGCCGATTTGACTTGGCAGAAAGCTGGCAACGCCGCTGGTGCTAGCAAAAAGTACGGCACAATCGAAGCCGCTTTCGACTTGACAGCTGTTGACAAGCTCTTCGCCACATTCGGCGTTGGCTTCACGATGACAGACGACTCTAAGAACAACAACATCAAGATCGCCTTGGGCGCTTCTTACGGAATCACAGAGGCCTTCAAGTTGGCCGGCGACTTCTCTATCAACATTCCTGGCGACTCAGACAAGAAGCCCACAGCTGGATTCGGCGTTGGACTTGACTACGCTCTTACAGACGCTCTCGGATTGGTTGCTGACGTTCGCATGTTGATGCCGTTCGACACAGACGCCGCTGGCTCACTCCTTTCATTCTTGGTTGGAGCCAACTATGCCGTTGGATCTAACGCTTCATTGGGACTCGGATTCCAGGCCATCGTTGGCTTGAAAGACACGTCTCCGGCCGGCGATCTTAAGCTCGTTAAGGCTGCCACAGTTGACGGTGAGCTCAAGAAGTTCATCTTCGCTGTACCGATCCGCGCTTCAGTTTGGTTCTAATTTGAGCCACACATAATCGGACTTGTCCGATTATGCGCTAAGCCGCTCCTTTTGGAGCGGCTTTTTTTTTGTGTTTTACGCGGTTTTTTCCTTGACTTTTGGATAGTTGCGCGTTATTATTAACATAAAGAGCGGAGCGCCGCAGTGATGCGGCCGCCTCTTTTTGCTTTGACTAAAGCCTGTCCGAGACAAGCACGCTGCGGACAGGCTTTTCCTTTTAGCTTTACCTAATCAATTGCTTGAAGAGGGTCAGCGCTTCAACAATCAAAGACAAAATTGCGACAACAAGCGTCGCGCGTTCGTACTTGTTCATGTCGAGCGGTCCTCCCGATATTCTTAGTATCAAGAGGCGGCCTGCCAACACTGTGGCGCTCCACTATATATCATATAAATGTTTTTCAATATTTTGGCTTTTTTTGGAAAAAATCTTAAAAATTTATTCAGATTTTGGGGTGGTTTTTTGGCAAAAGTCTGTGATTTGGCTTTTTGTAAAAAGCAAGGTTAATCTGTCAAGGGTTTGGTAGGCGGGACTTTTTTGCTCGGGATTTTGGTTTTTGGCGGGATAAATGCTGACGCAAAAATAGGGAGCGGCTTTTACAAAGGCATAGCCCAAGTCGGCCCTTGTGTCGCAAAAACGGTCGATCGTTTTTTTGACGCTTCCCCATTCAACAAAACAGGGCACTGTTCCATATTTTTTTATTGAGTTCTTTTTGCCCTTTTTTAATCTCATCGAGTCAAAGTCCGCAAAATAATTTTGGGCGGCTTGCTGGATAATCTGCAAATCACTTTTGTTAAAGTAAATCTTGTTCCAGGCGTTGTTGGCGTAGACCAAAACGCCCGCAAATTCTTGTCCGTCGCGCTCCATGCCGACAACTTGAGCGTCCCTAACTTTTTGGTCAATCGTTACGTGGACAATGTCTTGCGCTTGCGCTTGCGACGCTCCAAAAGCGAGAATCAATATAAAGGCAAAATTAATAAGCCGCGTGTTTTTTAGCATCGTTATTTTTGCAGAAAAAAACCGCCTGGCCAACAGGACAAGGCGGTTTTTTGAACCTAATCGTTCAAGATTTTCAAAGACTACTCGATGCGAGCGTCAGCGTTTACATACTTGATTTTGGCGCTGTGGCGCTCGTTGTAAACGTTGTTGAAAATGTCCAACTGCAAGTCGGCATTGGCAGAAAAGTCCTTTACGAACTTGTAGATGCGGTTCTTTTCCGGGCATTCCCAAGAAAGAACAAACTTGTTGGACTCCATCTCGCCCTTAAAGTTCTTTACCTTGGCGCGAGTGAATGAGTAAATTGTGGCTCCTGAATCTGCGTCCTTAAGAACACAGAATGCGTCGCTTCCAGTGTTCACCTGGAACTGCCAGTTGCAATTGTACTTTGAGTCAAACCAAACGCCCTGCAATGTCTCAGAAACGTTTGCAACCTCTCCAATCGCGCTAGCGGCGCCTGTAACAGCGTCAACGCCGCCTGTAACGTCTTCCGCATAGAGGCCAGCGGCCAAAACAGCGGCCACGGCAAAAGCTGTAAATAATTTTTTCATCTGGAACCTCCTATAATTCCTAAATAAAATTTATCCTTTAAAAGCATTAATGTCAATAGCAAAAAGCGCTTTTGCGTCAATATTCCTCGCCAACAGGCTCTTTGGCCTTTGCCTTGATAGGAGTGACTTCCTCCTTTTCTACATATTCGTCCGTGTCGGACTCTTTCTTGGACTTGGATTTTTTTGCCTTCTTCTTTTTTTCGGGAACATCGCTAGAAGCCTCCGCGTAATCGTCGTTTTCGGATACGGCGTTGAGTTCGGCCAATTTTTTCTGTTCCTCCGCGTGGTAAAGGCTTATATTGGACTCATGGATGAATTCCTTTAGCTTTAATGCTTGCGCGCGGGTAAAATAATAGTTTTGAACGATTGTCTCCAAGTTCGGAAGGTCGGTTGACCTTCCTTCAAGGGCCAAATTCTTTGTCTTTGCCACGTGAATGACAAAGTAAGGGCTTCCGTCTACAAAGTCGTAGCCAAAATAAAAGGTCGGCTTTGCCTTGTAGTTCATCATATTAATCGCAACGCCGTATTCCTCGTAGCCTGGAGCTTTGCCGTAAATGACGCGAGTCTTGTCGGCCTTGCCTTTTCTGTCAAGCCTTTTGTTTTCAAAATCGTCAAAATACTTGTCAATCGCGTCGCAACAAATTTGCCTGGTCTCTTGCGCCATCTCAACGGTGTACGCCGTAGTGTCATAGTAAATTCTAAAGCCGGCTACGTCAGTTCCGCGGCGATAAATAAAGTTGCCTTTTTTGGCCTTTATTTTTCCGACAATCGGACGAATGTAAATGGCGCATTCGTCAAGAACTTCGTAGCGGTTGGTGCCCAAAAATTTTTCAAGGCCGCTGCGGTCTGTTGGATGCATTTTTTTGTCGTCATAAGGATCAATGGTCTTTTTTTTGGCAAAGGCCGAAGAAACGACTAGCAAAGCGGCCACCGCCGCGACAATGATTTTTTTCATAAAGTCTTCCTTATTATCTATTGTTTATTTAATAAACAAATAGCATTTTTAAAAGTTACAGTCAATATTTTTTTTATATTTTTCCCAAAAAAGCCAAGAAAAAAAGCGCAAGGCATAAAAAAAAGCCGCCCCTTGCGGAGCGGCCTTTCTCACACCGCTTTAGGCGGCGTGAATGGTTTGCTTAGAACCATACGTTGAAGCGGAGCGGTACAGCGAAGATGAACTTCTTTGTCTCGTTATCAACAAAAGCGGCCTTAACAACTTTGAGGTGGCCGGCGCTAGACTTGTCGCCCATGCCTACAACAGCCTGGAAGCCAAGTCCCAAAGAGGCGTTAGATCCAACAGCGTAGTTGGCTCCAACCAAGAATGAAAGGCTGGGGTCGATGTCGTTGTTGGGCATAGCCATGCGAACGTCGGCTGTGAGTCCGAGAGCGTCAGAAAGAGCGTAGTCAAGACCAACGCCAAAGGTCAATCCCATGTCGCCGTCTTTGGGGAGAGCGAGAGCGAAGTCGGCAGAAAGCTTGAAGGCTTCTGTGATTCCGTAAGAAGCGCCGAGAGCGATTCCAATCTGCTTGTCGCCCTTAACAAAGCGGTCGCTGTCCTGGATTACGAATTCAGCACCAACTGTGGCGTTGAGCTTATCAACAGCTGTCAAGTCGAAAGCGGCCTCGATTGAGCCGAGCTTTTTCTTGTCAGCGTCGTTAACATCATAAGCTCCGAGGAACTGGGCCTTGATTGTACCGATTCCGTCGATGGTGTATGTGGCGCCGTAGCGTCCATTTCCGAACACTTTGTCCAAAGTCTTAACAACTGTATCCCAAGTTTTTCCATCATCAGATGACTTTGAAGCTGTAAGAGGAACGAAAGCGAAAATCTTCAAAGCGTCAACAGGTGTGATCTGAACTCCAAGACCAGCGCTGTCGCTAGCAGAAGAGAAAGTGATTCCTTCACCCCAGCGTCCAGCAGCTGTGCTCGGGCGGAGCCAGTTCCATGAGCCGAAGCAGAGGTCTGAGCGTGTGCCGAAGAAGTTGTCGTGCTTTCCGAGAGAAAGCTTGATCTGGTCAACGGGCTTGATCCACATCAATGTGTTGTCTGAAGATCCAGCGAGACCGCCATCAAATGTGGCATAAGCTCCCAAGATGACGCCAGCTTTTCCATCGTCAGATGTAAAGTTGATGTCAACGCGGGCCGGGCGAGCGCCCCATCCCCACGGGTTAGAAACTCCGCCACCCTTAATTCCGTCACCGTCAGAAGCGATGAGTGTGGGAAGGTTGCAGAGCCAAGCTCCAAATGAAACCTCAGCGAAGGCTGAAGTCGCTACCATAGCAGCAAGCGCCAAAGCGCCAATCAATTTTTTCATAATGAAAAAACCTCCTTATTTTTTAAAAAACAGAACTAGGTCTGCCTTTTTACTCTAAATATTAACACACATATTTTGCTTTGTCAAGAAAAAAAAGCATTTTTTTTCGAGCGTTGGAAAATCGGTAACTTTTAGGCGGAGGCGACAGCCAAAGCCTCCAATACTTTGTCCAACGGAGCGCCCATTTTTTCCGCCGCAATCTCGGGAGACGCGCCAAATTCCTTTACGGCGACAAGAGCGGCTTCCACGGCTTTTTCTTGCGCGCCCAGAGCGATGCCTTCCGCGATGCCTTTCGCGCGGCCTTCCTCGAGTCCTTTTTTCATGCCCTTTTCTCTGACGGCGCTAAGTTCCGCGTTGCGGTCGCGGCGGGCGATGTCGATTGAATTCTGGCGGAACCAGTTGGCGTCTTCTTCGCTCATTCTTTGCGCTATTCTGTCGGCTTCCATAATTCCTTCTTCGCTTTTTGCGATCTGTCTTACATACTCCGTCTTGCTCTCGTCGTCAGCGTACGAGAAAAACAAGCCCCATTTTTGCAAGGGCGTCAGGCTTTCCACGGGCGTTCCGACAAGCCTCTTGATCGTGAGCAAGTCAATGAAAATCACATTCAGCCTGTCCGCAAGCCCGTTGCCCTTGCCGTCTTTCATAGTATACCACGCCATCTCGCTTTTGTCACCATTTTTGAAGTGAAAGTTTAGCACCGAAATTTGGTAGACCTTGTTAGCCTGCCACTTACCGCCCTTTTTGGCGTTGTTGTTCAAAAGTCGGGCCGCTTGGACTTCGCTCCTGGCAGCGTAGTCGTACTCGCGGTCCCTTCCTTGCATTTCGATCGAAGCCTTCTCTCCGTCGTCAAAAGTCACTGCCACGTCAAACGACATTTGCATTTGGCTTGGCGTGTCTACAGCAGGCTCGTTGGGGTCAAGCTTTAGGCTCTTGATTTTCCTTCCGAGGGCCGCCGAGATGAACGACTGCAGGGCCGTGTCGGATTCCTTGGTTCCCTGCGTGAAGAGCGTCTTGAAGTTAACATCCAATCGTGGGTTTAGGATGGCCGTGGGAGACGGCCTAAGCGTTTGTTTTTCGTTCACTACGAACCTCCAAAATATTTTTTCCACGCCTATATCATTGCTTTGTTTGCGCATTTTTTCGTTTTTTTTGGGCTTTTTTGAGGGAAAATTCGCAAAATTTTCTTGAAATTTTCAATATTGCGCGCTAGAATAGAAAAACACTCGTTTTGGAGGTTATTTTATGAACATAAAGAAGATTTTGGCGGCGATGGGATTGTCCGCCCTTGTTTTGGCGGGCTCTTTTGCGGAAGAGAACGCCGGAGGACACAAAAAGTCTGAAATTTCCTATTACAGCGCTCCTGTATATAAAGTGATGGATTCGGCCAAGGCCTACACAGTAGTTTACGGCAAGGCCGGCCACAAGATGGGAACGGTAACGATTCCCAAAGATTGGGCCAAAAACAAGCCCGACCAGGTAAAGAGGCTTTTGGTGCGCAACTGTCCTCCCAAAATCGGACCTTACGTTACAATCGTAAAAAGGAGCGGAGAATTCCTTAAGGTAATGCTTACCGTTCCCACAAACCATAACGACAAGATTTGGGGCATTGCCAACGAAAACAAGGTTGAGTCCACGGACGGCGTAGAGTCCGTTGAGTTGGAACTCTAGCCTTTCAAATGAAAATACTGGACTCAAGCCAAATCGCCGCCTTTAGGGCCTTTGTGGAAAGCCACGACGCTTTTATAGTCGCGGGCCACAAGGATCCGGACGGCGATTGCGTTTCAAGCAGCCTAACGGCGGCGGCAATCCTTAAGGCCTTGGACAAAGAATACATTTTGCTCAACGCCGGCCCCTTTAAGCGGCCCGAAATCCGCCAGTACGAAAAAGACTTTACAGACCAAATTCCCTTTTTGAGCCAGCAGGACCGAAAAAAGACAGGCCTTTTGGTTGTGGACTGTTCGGAACTTAACCGCGCGGGCGACTTTGGCGAAAGCCTTAAGGGCTTTGACACCTTTATCGTGGACCACCACAAAACCGCCGAAATTCCGGCCGGAGCGCAGGCGATAATCGACCCGACAAGCCCCGCCGCCGTTTGCCTTTTGACGATGCTTTACGAGGGAATCGTGGGAAAGCCCGACGCTGAGACGGCAAAAATAATGTTCTTGGGCCTTAGCACGGACACCGGCTTTTTCCGCTTTTTGCGCGAGGACAGCGCCGACGTTTTTGAGCTGGCCGCCCGCCTAGTGCGCTACGGGGCCAACCCCAACAAAATGTACAACCACATCACCGGCGGAAAGCCTTGGTCTACAAGAAAGCTTTTGGGCCTTTTGCTTTCCAGAACGGAACTTTACTGCAACGGAAAGCTTGCCGTAACCTACGAGACGATGGAAGACACCAAAAATTACGGGCAGGAAGGCCGTGACAGCGACGCGCTTTATTCCGCCCTATTAAGCGCGCAGGGAATCCAGGCCGCCGTATTCTTGCGCCAAGAAACCGACTCTTCTTGCACTGGCGGCTTTAGAAGCCTTGACGACATTGACGTAAGCGCGGTTGCGGCCAAATTTGGCGGCGGCGGCCACAAAAACGCCAGCGGCATGAGCGTCCAAGGTAAAATCGCCACGCTTATTCCCCAAATCGTAAAAGAATTTTCGCGCGTTTTGTAAAGAGAATTCTTTGCAAGACCATAAAGCGCGGCGGCGATTTTTCCGATATAATAGTTATGAAAAAGTCGCTTTTGATTTTGGCCGCGCTGGCTCTTTTTGTTGGAACGGCGGCCGCCGAAAAGACTGTCGAATCGCCTTATTCTTACGAATACCGCGACATCGCCCAAAAATTGCAAGGCCCTTCCGCTCCCTTTGAAAAAGACGGCTGCATCGTCTTTAGCGCCGAATTGGGCCCCCGCTACGTTGGAATCGCATTTGACTTTGAAAACTATCAAATCATCCATCCCTTTATGCGAAAGACAACCTACGATGAAAACAACGATCCCGTCAACACTTGGTACTTTTACATTTTGGAAGACGTTCCGCAAGTTTCAAAGATTTACTACCGCATGATCATCGACGGCCTTTGGACCACGGACAGCCTTAACCCGCAAAAATATTACGACACTCAGACCGGCATCCATCTTTCGGAGCTGACAGTCCACAAGCGCCAGGGAGCGGCTACAAGAACCGCGGCCGCCGGCAACAGCAGCGCCACGCATTTTGTTTACCGCGGAAAAAGCGGACAAAAAGTTCGCCTTGCGGGAACCTTTACAAAGTGGGACAGCTGGATTTACGAGCTTAAGGAAACGGCGGCCGGCCTTTACGAGTTGGACTTGCCGCTTCCGACCGGAACTTACTATTACGTTTATTACATCGGAGCGGAACGCTTTCCGGACCGCACCAACCACGACATGGCCTGGACCGAAGACGGCCGGCCAATTTCAAAACTGGTTGTAGAGTAACAGGAAACTGTCGCAAAACCAAAACGCGCGGCAAACAAAAAAGGCGGCTTAGACGGCCGCCTTTTTGTTTTACTAGAATTTTAATCCGCCGCCAAACTTTTTGGCGAGGGCGTTGAGATCCATGCCTCCTAGGCCGCCCATTCCGCCAGCGCCGCCCATGCCGGGCATTCCGCCGCCGCCCATCATTTGGCCCATAAGCTGGGCTTGCAAGCCCTTGTTGCGGCTTACTTTTTTCATCGTAAGCTTTGTCTTTTCAAACTGCTTTATAAGCTTGTTCACTTCGGCAACGCTTGTGCCCGAGCCTTTTGCGATGCGCTTGCGGCGGCTGGGGCCGATGATCAAATGGTTGGCGCGCTCTTTTTTTGTCATCGATTGAATGATGGCTTCTTGGCGCTTCATTCCGCTGGTGTCAAGGTCGCGTCCTTGCATGGCCGCCGCCGCTCCCGGAATCATTTCCAAAAGCGACTGCATGTTTCCCATCTTCTTTACTTGCTGGAACTGGGCCAGCATGTCGTCGAGGGTAAACTCGTTTTTGGCCATCTTTTTTTGCATGGCGGCGGCTTGTTCCATGTCGACTTTTTCTTGCGCCTTTTCTACAAGGCTTACGACGTCGCCCATGCCAAGGATGCGGCTTGCTATGCGTTCAGGGTGGAATACTTCAAAGTCTTCGGTCTTTTCGCCCGTTCCGATAAAGAGGATGGGCTTTTGCGTGATTGACTTTAACGAAAGGGCCGCGCCGCCTCGCGCGTCGGAATCGAATTTTGTAAGAACGACGCCCGTAAGGCCAAGCTGCTCGTCAAAGGATTTGGCGATGTCAACGGCGTTTTGGCCGGTCATCGCGTCGGCGACCAAAATCGTTTCCACCGGATCGGCCGCCTTTTTAATTTGGACCAATTCCTCCATCATCGTTTGGTCGATCTGGAGACGGCCGGCGGTGTCCAAAATGATTGTGTCAAGGCCGTTCTTTTTGGCGTAGTCGATCGCGTTTTGGGCAACCTTTACCGCGTCCTTGGCGCCGTCCTCTTTGTAAACCGGAACGTCAATCTTTTGACCAAGAACGCAAAGCTGCTCGACGGCGGCCGGACGAACCAAGTCGCAGGCGGCAAGGAGGGGGCGGCGGCCGTCTTTTTTTAGGCGGGCGGCAAGCTTGTGGCTGGCGGTTGTCTTACCCGCGCCCTGCAAGCCCAGCATAAGGATTACGCTCTGGGTGTCGGGGCCTTTTAGCTTAAGGTCTTGCTTTGTGTCGCCAAGCATGGCGACGATTCTGTCGTAAATTATTTTTACAAATTGCTGGCCGGGGTCAACGGCTCGGAGAACCTTTTCGCCCTTGGCTTCTTCTATCGCTCCGTTCACAAAGCGGCGAACGACGCGGAGGTTTACGTCGGCCTCAAGCAAGGCCATCTTTATTTGCTCTACCGCGTCCTCAATGTTTTTTTCTGTAATCGAAGATTTTCCGCTGATCGTTCTAAAAACGTCAGTAAAGGCGTTTGTAAGTTTTTCTAACATTATTTATTTCCCATCAAGAGTTCAAGCATAAAGTCTTCCGGCTCAATCTCGCGGTTAAGAATGCGGTAAAGGCCGTCGCAAATCAAAAGCTTTATGTTTTTGCTTTGCGCGATTTGGTGAACGTATTTGCAGGCGATGGCGCCTTCGGGAAGGTATCCGATTTTTGAAACGTTGGCGATAAGGTCGTCCAAGTCTTTAAAGTTGGAAAGCAAATCGGTCTTAATCATCTCTTGGCCAAAGCGGCGGTTGCGGCCGTACTTGCTTTTGCAAGTTACGTCAAGGTCGCCCACTCCGGCGATCGAAGTGAAAGTCTCGGCGTGCGTCGCTCCCATGGCAAAGCCCAAGGTTTGGATTTCGTTAAGGCCGGCGGCCATCAAAAGGCTTTCGGCGTTGTCGCCAAAGATGTCGCTGGTTTCGCTGATCGCGTCAAGGGCCCCGTAAACGACGGCGATGATGTTCTTTGCCGCCGCGCAGATTTGCACGCCCACAACGTCAAAGCTTGAGTAAGCCATAAGGCCAGGAACCCGCATAAGCTCGCGGAATCTAATGGAAATTTTTGGATTTTCGCTTGCGGCGACAAGGCCCGTTATTTTTCCGATGGCCACTTCTTCCGCGTGGCTGGGGCCTGAAATGTAGCAAACGCAGCCCTTGTAAAAGTCAGGCAAAACGCTTTCCATAGTCTCGACAATAAGCTTGGGGCCGTCGGCCGAAGGAACAAAGCCTTTTGTCAAAACGCCGATGTTTGTGCTTCCGTCGGCGATGTTTGGAATGTCAATGATTTTTTTGAGCGTAGGAGCCAAGTAAAGCGATGGCGAGGCCAAGACAAGGAATTCCTTGCCGGCGGCCACTTCCTTAATGTCGGTCGAAGCCTTAAGGTTTGCGTCCAATTTTAAGTCGGGCAGGAATTTTTTGTTTTCATGCTCGTTGTTGATTGAAGAGACAACCTCGTCTTCCATGGCCCAAAGGGTCACGTCATGTCCGCCGCGCGCCAAAGCCTGGGCAAAGCCCGTTCCCCACGCGCCCGCGCCTATAACTCCAACAGTCTTTTTAGCAGCCATCGCAAAGCCTTCTGTAAAAAAATTAGAACCAAATGGAAGCGTTGTCTTCCCAGTCGATCAACTCTTCCGGCTTAAAGAACAAATTGATTTCGCGCTCGGCGCTAGTGTCGCTGTCCGAGGCGTGAATTACGTTGTACTGAGTGTGGCAGCAAAAGTCGCCGCGAATCGTTCCCGGATGGGCTTCGGCGGGGCTTGTTGAGCCTACCAATTTGCGAACCAAAGTGACGCAGTCGTCGCCTTGCCAGCACATGGCCACTACAGGGCCGCTGGTTATGTATCCTACGAGAGAATCGTAAAAAGCCTTTCCCTTGTGCTCGGCGTAATGCTTGGACGCCAATTCGGGCGAAATATTCATCATTTTAAGGCCGACCAATTTAAGGCCTTTGTGTTCAAGCCGGCTGATAACCTCGCCGACCAACCTGCGGTTCAACACGCCAGGTTTAAGCATTGCAAAACATCTTGTTCCCATAATCCTTAAATTATAGCGCAAACAAAAGCCGCAAGTCAAGACAGCGCTAGTACGCCGCTTCGCGTCGTTTTGGCAAGGAAATTATCCACTTGCGCTCTCACGAGCGCTGTCAATAGGCGCTGCCCAGGCCGCCGACCTTTACTTGGAAGTGGCTGAACTCCATTTGGAAGCTGGCTCGGCCCTGGGTTACGCTGCGCAAATTGGTGCTAAAGCCGAACATTTTGGCCATTGGCGCCTCGCAGTGAATCAATTCCGCGCTGGGCTTGGAATCCTGGCCCATGATCATTCCGCCGCGCTGGGTCACTTGGCTCATCGCCTCGCCGACAAATTCCTTGGGGCAAGAGATTTCAACGTCCATTACAGGCTCCAAAAGTTCGGGAGCGGCGGTCTTGCAAGCCTTGTCAAAGGCGGCCACGGCGCAAGCCTCAAAGGCAAAGGTTGTGGAAGTAAGCTCGTTGTAGTCAAGCGCGGTGACTTTTACGGCCGTGTCAACGCAGGGATAGCCGTAGTTGATTCCGGCGGACAAGGCGCTTTCAAAGCCGTTTTTGACCGCGTCGTAAATTTCTTCGGGAATGGCGGAATCGCGGACAGCGCATTCGTAGCTGTTGCCGCTTCCCGTCTCGCGCGGGCTGATTGTGACCGTGATTCCGGCGGTGTTTTCCTTTCCGCCAAGTACGCGGCTGTAGTTTTCGGTCGCGGTGGACTCGGCGGTGACGGCCTCGCGGTAAGTTACCTGCGGAGAGCCTACGCGCGCCTTTACGCCAAAGTCGTCCTTCATGCGGGTGACCAAAACGTCAAGGTGCAGCTCGCCCATTCCGCTGATAATCATCTGGCCGGTTTCGGCGTCTTCTTTGTGAGTGAAGGTCGGGTCTTCGCGCGAAAGTATTTCCAAAGTTTCGTTGAGCTTGTCGCGCTCGCTGATTGAGTCGGGCTCGATGGCCACGCTGATTACAGGCTCGGGGAAGTTGACGCTTTCCAAGAGAACCGGGAAGCCTTCGCTTCCAAGGCTGTCGCCGGTCTGCGCCAATTTTAGGCCGATAAAGACCGCGATGTCGCCCGCGCTGACGCTTTCCATCGGCTCGGACTTGTCGGCGTGCATGCGCAAAATGCGGTTGACGCGCTCGCGCTTTTTCTTTCCGACGTTAAAGACTTGCGTTCCGGCCGCGATTTTTCCTGAATACATGCGGACGTAGCAAAGCGGTCCCATCTCGCGGTCGTACTGGATTTTAAAGACAAGGCCAAGGGCCTGGCCGTTTTCCTTGCAGGGAACTTCGACGTCTTCTGTCTTGTCGCGCTTTACGTGAACGCCCTTGGCCGGAGGAATTTCGTCCGGCGCCGGAAGGTAGTCGACGACCGCGTCGATAAGGGGCTGCACGCCCTGGTTGTGGCGCGAGCTTCCCATGACGAATGGAACAAAGGCGCGGCTTATCGTACCCTTTCGGAGCGCGGCCTTTAATTGCTCCACCGTGATTTCCTTTCCTTCCAAGTAAAGCTCGGCAAGCGCGTCGTCGCTAGAAGCCACCGCGTCGACCAACTTTTCGCGCCATTCTTTGGCTTCGTCCAAGCGGCTTGGGTCGATGTCACTCTCGGTGAATTTTTCGCCCTCGGATTCCGCGTCCCAGCGGATTTCCTTCATATTTAAAAGGTCGATGACGCCCTCAAAGTCGGGGCCTTGTCCGATTGGGATTTGGAGAGCGACGCATTCCACGCCAAACTTGTTGTGGACGTCCTCCATCGAGCCAAAGAAGTCGGCTCCGATTCTGTCCATCTTGTTCATAAAGCACAAGCGGGGAACGTTGAACTCGTCGGCCTGCTTCCATACGGTTTCGGTCTGGGGCTGAACGCCGTCAACCGCGCACAAAACGCAGACGGCGCCGTCAAGGACGCGGAGGCTGCGCTCGACTTCCGCCGTAAAGTCAACGTGGCCGGGCGTGTCGATTATGTTGATTTGATAGTTCTTCCAATAAGTTGTTGTGGCGGCGGAACAAATCGTGATTCCGCGCTCCTGTTCCTGCGCCATCCAGTCCATCGTGGCTTGGCCGTCGTCAATCTCGCCAATCTTGTGAATCTTTTTTGTGTAGTAAAGAATTCGTTCGGTGGTCGTGGTTTTTCCCGCGTCGATGTGGGCCATGATTCCGATGTTGCGCATTTTTTCCAATGACATAGTTTTCTCCAACAGTACGGCTGTTCGCGCGCGTTAGTTAACAAGCGCGAATGTTGCCGCTTATGCGGCTATCCAGAATTTTAAGCTTGCCGCCGTTTTTTTGCCGCTATATTATAGTGGAGATTTAAATTGCTTTCAAGCCTAAAAGCGCGCCGCTATATTTCTATGTCGACGGGAGAGGAGCCTTGCGGAACGATAAGAACGCTGTTGGCCGCTTTTTGCCGTTCCCTCAAAAGACGGCGGGCGGCCAGCTGCAAGTCCTTGGGAGTTATGGTCAAAAGAATTTTTGCATTGGCCAAAACTTCCTTTTCGTCAATAAGGCAAAGCTGGCGGTAAAAGGCGATGTCGCCCCTGTCCTTTGGAGCCTTGGGCAAAATGGCGTCGGAAAAAGTTCCGGCAATCGCTTTTTCAACCGTGCCGCGATCAAAGGGACTGGCCGCCGCTTGGCGCAAGCACTCGTCAAAGGCCGAAAGGCTTGCCAAAGGATTTGGGTCGCGGTAAGTGTACATATTCCAACGGCGCGAAAACGAATCGATGTGCGCTCCGGCGCCGTAGGCTCCGCCGACAGTCCTGATTTTTTCCCACAAGGCGCCGCTGGACAAAAGGTGCGCCAAAACTTTTTCCGCAAGCGCCTCGCGGCTTGCGTACTTGGCCGACTTGAACGAAAGCGCGGCAAAGCCCACCATTCCGTGAACCGCGACAACCTCTCGGTCTTTGACATAGCCGCTTTTTTTGCCGGCCTTTGCCAAGTTTGTCAAGTCAAAAAAGGCCTGGTCGGAGGCTGCGTATTTTTTTATCGGGGAGCGCAAGTTCATGTCAAGCGCGAATTTCTTGACGGCCTTTAAGGCGGAGGGCATCGAGCTTTTGTCGGCGGTTACGTGCAAGATCGCGCCCGCGTCGAAAATTTTTGACGCGATGAATTTCATTTTTTGAATCGTTCCGTCCAGGTCGGACAAAAGCTTTCTCATCGTAAATATTTGGCAAAAGCCGTCCCAGATTTCGTCAATCGCGCAAGCCCTGTCGGCCATGCGCGTGGCGCGTCCGATGGCAAAACTGTGACCGTTGGGAAGCGCCGAACTTTCCAAGTCGCTCAAGAATTCCTCGGCCAAAGTTTTGACGCGCTTTTTGTCGTCAAAGCGGGCGCCTTGCAAACAATCGCGCATCATGTCTACCGAAGCGGCGATCTTTTGATCCACCGCTCTCACTTTGCAAAAAAGCCATTGGCGGCCGGCAAAGGCGCGGTTTTCTTTTGCCATCGCTCTCGCTCCAGGGCTGTTTGGACAGGAATGGACAAAGGGCGTCGTTCCAAAACCGCCGCAAGTCTTTGCGATTAAAAGCGAGCTTTTGTCCCAGCGCAAGCCGCCCCAGCCAAGCTCGTTAAGAATGTAGGCAAAAAACGGAAGGCAAGGATAAAGTTCCGGCTCAAAAATGTCAAAGGGAAAGGCGGCGGTCACATAGGCGATTCCATTTGTGTTTTCCAAGCTTTTAAAAAGCGGAACAGAACCGCGGCCGCCCTTGATTTGCGTTCGCGCGATTTTTATTTTTTCGCCGATGACCTTTAGGTCGCGAGGCCGAATGTGCGGAATCAAGGCTTTGTTTTCTTCGCTGTCGGGCGTTTGCTGCCAAAGGCGCAAGTCAGCGGTCTCTTTTTTTATTTGGGCCTTTGTCGCGCGTCCTGCAAGCGCCGCGGTGATTTTCTTTTCTTGGGCCTCGCGTTGGGCCAAATATTTTTTGTCGGGAACGATTACGGTCCACGCGCATGACTTGTTGTCAATCAAATATTTTTTTATCAAGGCCTTTATGTAATTTGGGTCGGCGCTAATTTTTTCTTTTAGGCGGTCAAAGGCGTCGCGCGAAGAAACGCTGTTTCCAGGCTCTCCGCCGTAATTCCACGAGCGAAGCGCGCGGCGCATCAAGACCAAAGAAAAAGGTCCGTGCGAGCGCCTTACTTCCCTGTGCATAAAGTCAATTTTGTTAAAGGTGGACTCGATGTCGTCCTGCGAAATTCCATCTTTATAAATCTTTTGAATCTCGTTCAGGATAAAATCTTTTAACTTGCCTTCGTTTTGCTTTTTTACTCCGCGAAGTCCAACGCTAAAAGTGATTTGCCGCTCCGAAACGTCAACTCCGTTTGCAGAACTCAAGTCCTTTCCCAAGCCGCTCTTTAGCAAGGCCGCCGAAAGAGGCGAACCGTCTTGCGCGCACAGCAAGTTCCCCAAAAAAAGGCACTCAGTGTAGTCGGCGATGTTGTCGGAATTTCCCCACAGCCAAGAGACAAGCGCGGTCGGCTCTTTATCGCCCGGACTAAGCGGAGCGATTTCACGCAAAACTGCCATTTTATTAAAGGGCTTTTGCGTTTCGGCCTTTAGCGTCCGTTCCAAAAATTTCTTTTGCTTTAGTGAATCGAATTTCGTTCCGCTTTGCTCAAAAAAATCCAAGACGTTCTTTTGCAAAAAATCCAATTGCTTTTCTGTCGGAATGTTTCCGTACAAAAAGACAAGGCAGTTTTGCGGCGAGTAATGCTCTTTGTGAAAGTCCTTGAATTCTTTGTAAGTAAGCTGGGCAACCTCTAGTGGGTCGCCGCCGGAGTCCTTTGCGTAAATCGTGTCAGGAAGCAGCGCCCTTCCGATGACGTCGCCAACCGTCCTGTCAAAAGAAGAATAGACGCCTTTCATTTCGTTAAAGACGACGCCTACGATTTTTGGCTTTCCCTTTGAGTCCAGCTCAACGCGGCGGCCTTCTTGCAAAAAAGTTTCTTTGCTTAACGTCGGAAAAAAAACCGCGTCGGCGTAAACGCTCATAAGGTTAAAGTAATCGGCCGGCAGCAGGGAGCTTGCGGGATAAACCGTCTTGTCGGGAAAAGTCATCGCGTTCATAAAAGTTTGGACGCTTTGGTTTTCCAAAACCGCAAAGGGATCCTTTAACGGATATTTTTTTGAGCCGCAAAAAACGGAATGCTCAACGATGTGCGCCGCGCCGTTGGACTTGTCGTTGGGAGTCCTAAAGGCAAAGGCAAAAAGATTTTCTTCGTCGTCGTTAAGCAAATGGTAGACTTCAAGGCCGGTCTTTCTGTGCCTTAAATAAATTCCCTTGCTGGAACAGTCGGGAACGTCCTGGGCGCTTATCAAGTCAAAGCCCTTGTATGATTTAGAAATCATTGAACCCAAACCTCATCTTCGTCGTCTTTTCTGAACACGCGCAAGTCGCCTTTTTCCCAAGCGGCGCGAAGTTGGACCATAAAATTTTTTGTGATGGCCTCAACGTCTTTTTTAAGCATCGGCTTTGCAGCCTCTTGCTCTTCCATAATAACGGACGCGCGCGAAACGGAAACGTTGTCCAGAATCTTTTTTTCAAAGTCTTTTTCTTTCGCTGTTATCAAGTATGCGATGTCTTTGTCGGACATTGACGCCAATTTTTTTTGCAAGTATTTGTCGTCGGCGTTGACAACGTCTTCCAACGTAAAAAGATGCTGCTGCAAGTCGCGGCTAAGCTCTGGATCGGTTCGCTCCAAGTTGTTCAAGATTTCCTGCTCGGCGCCGGAATCCATTCGCTTTAAAATTTGCGCCAAGGCTCCGCGTCCGTCGATGTGCAAAGAGTCGTCGCGGATTTGCTTGGAGGCCTTTTCGTGAATCGTCTTGTCAATCGCCTGGATTACGTCGGGCGAAACTTTTTGCATTTTTGCAAGGCGAAGGACCACTTCTTTTTTTTGCGCGGCTTCCATAGAGTTGATAAGGCCCGCCGCGACTTTCGGCTCAAGATAGCTTAAAACAATCGCGGTGACTTGCGCGCTTTCGCCCTTGATTAGGGCCATGATTTCTTCGTTTGTCTTTTCTTTTAAATAGGTGAACGGATGGGCCGCGTCCAACTGGGCCTCGACTTTTTTCATCAAGTTTCCGGCCTTGCCTGCGCCAAAGGCTTTTTCCAAAATGTTAAAGGCCGTAGCCTCGCCGCCGTTTTCTTTTTTGACTTCCACCAGGGAACGGAACTCTTCAAAAATAGCCGCGGCCTCGTCTTCGCCGACGGAGCGTATTGTCGTGATTTCTGGAATTATTTTTTCAACGTCGGATTGCGGCAAATGCTTAAAGACTTCGGCCGCTTGGTCGCTTCCGATTAAAAGCAAAAACTTGGCCACCCGGCGATAAACGGAGTCGCCGCCTTGTCCTTGCGCCGCGGGCTTTTGTTCGTCGCGCGGGATTTTTAACAAGCCGCCCTGTTTTAACGCGTTGGCCGCCGCGTCAAGCTCTTTTTTGTCCTGTTTTTTATTATCGTAATTATTAGCCTGAGCGGCATAAGCCCGCAGGCGATAGTCGTTTCCGTTCATATTATGTTAAATAATTTTACCATATTTTATGCGATTTTTCTAGTGGCAGCGACAGTCCAATGCAAGCGCGCGTGAAAAAAACTTGACTAATTGCTAGAACCGTGGTAGCTTATTAATAGAGAGTGGAGCGCCACAGTGGCGGTCGCCTCTTTTTTGCTTTGTTAAAAAGCCTGTCCGAGGTGCTACGCTATGGGCAGGCTTTTCCTTTTCGCTTTACCTATTTTTGGCTTTTTTTGGGAAAAAATTTAAAAATTCCTTGCAAAAACAGAAAACACTCCGCCATAATTCTTTACTTTTGTTGCCTATATCTTTGTTTTGTTATTTTTTTTACGAATTTTCAAAAATTTTGCGCAGAAGTTTTAAACAACTTGTTATATTTGACGCAAAATTCACTAAATTTGCCCTTTTTTTAAAAACGAGTCTCTAAAAAAAAGGGAGGTTTTTTCATTATGAAAAAATTGATTGGAGCTTTGGCTCTTGCTGCTATGGTAGCGACTTCAGCTTTCGCTGAAATTTCGTTTGGTGGCTGGGTTCGCACATTGCCGACATACGTTGGATCAGATGGCGAAGACATCAAGACAGCGGCCTTGTCTGCTTCTTGGGGCGGACCTTTCTGGGCTCGTTGGGATGCCTCTTGGACATCTGATGACGGAAAGGCCGGCTTGAAGTTCAAACTTGCTGCCGATAAGGGCGGAGTTGGAACTCACGACGACGTTGGAATCTGGCTCAAGCCGATTGACCAGCTTAAGATTGAAATTGGAAATCTTGACAACTTCGGCGGTCTCCGCAGCGACCTCGGATTTGGCTCTTGGAACTGGCTCCGCCCCAGCACAATCGTAGTTGAGGACGAAGGCATCACATTCGGCCGTGGAGAGAACGGACAGGGTCTTGGTCTTTTGATCACTCCCACAGACGCCCTTAAGATTGCCGTTGTAACACCGCTTGAGAACACATTGCAGCGCGGAGACATCGGATTCGGAAAGGCCAGCGTAGCCGCTGGATACACAATCGACGGACTCGGAACAATCAAAGCCGGATTCTTTGGCGAATACAACGCCGCTGGCGACGCCTCTAAGTACGGACGCATCGAAGGCGCCTTTGACTTGACAGGTGTTGACAAGCTCAACCTCACAGTTGGCGTTGCCTACCGCTTGGCCTCTTCTGACTACTGGAAGACAGCTGACAAGACAAAGGTTATTGACAACTACATGCTCAAGGCTGCCTTGGCCGCCTCTTACGGCATCACAGAAGCTTTCAAAGTTTCTGCCAACTTCGCCATGTTGATGTTCAACAAGGACGTTCTCGACGACCCCGCCATGCAGTTTGGCGTTGGCGCGGACTACGCTTTGAGCGACTCTTTGAACATTACAGCTGATGTTCGCATGTTGATGCCCAATAACAAGAAAGACGCTCAGTTGAGCTTCTTGGTTGGACTTGCAAGCCCCATCGGATCTAACGCCAGCCTCGGAATTGGTTTCCAGGGCGAAGTTGGATTCGGAAAGGACACATTCAACACAAGCAGCCTCAAGGTTGTTGATGCCACAGCAAATGACAAGTTCATTTGGGCTGTTCCGCTCAAAGCCGAGCTTTCTTTCTAATTTAGCCTAAAGGCTAGATGGCCCCGCGAAAGCGGGGCTTTTTTGTTCTAAATCAAAATAAAATACATTTGAGGATTTTATGAAAAAGGCCCTTTTGCTTTTTGCGGCGCTTTCCCTTTCGTTGGCAGCCGCCTTTCCCAAAAATAAAAAACAAGATCCGTACAGCGAAAAAAAACTTCGACCAATAGACAGAAGCGGCATACAGAAATTCCTAGGCACAAACCGCTATGACGTATTGGATGAATGCTCTCTTTTTGTTAAGAACATGATTGGAAAGATGAAAGTAAAAAAAGGGACTTTCATTTACAGAAGAGGAACTGACATCGCCGGTTTTAGGGCTTACTACGACACAAGCGCTTACGCCGTCCAAATGGCACAAGAGGCACGCGAAACTTGCATTGCCGCCATTGACAGATATTGCGCAGACTTTGAAAACAAAGCCTTGAACAGAAGCCTTAAGGCAAATAAAAGCAGAAGGCTCTATGGACAGACTGTATCATATATGGAGTATGGCGTGGCCATGGAAATGATGAATTACAAGGCCAAGCCAACTACAACATTTGGCTATGTCTTTGAAGGCGGCAATCCCTATTTTGTCATTCACATGGACAAGGCAAAAAACCTTACTTTGGAAGGAAAAAGTTCCAGAGAATATGGAAACCTAGAAACAATCATTTTGAATTTTTACTTTACAAGAAAGCAAGCGCAGGAACTAAAAAAATTCCTTTCAAACGACAATGTAAATTCGCTTATGGCAAAGTACGATTATAAAGAGTTTGAAATCGACGCCCAAAACGAAGGCATTGAATATTCCGAGGCGGACGACACTGTTCCAGAAAAAAATAAAAAACAAAAAAAGAATAAAAAAACAAAACCGGCTGAAGCCGAAGAATATTCCGAGGGTGATGATTACACCGAAATAAAACAGTAAATTTTTTTTGGACAAATAAAGGAGGTTCCAAATGAAAAAATTATTCACAGTTATTGCAGTTGCCACAGTATTGGCCGCGGGCGTCTTTGCAGAAGACGTCACAGGCGGAGTTGATGCCGTTACAGGCGCCGCATCCGCGATTGGAGAGGTTGCCAATGTCAGCGAAACCTTGCAGGGTGTTTGGTTTGACAAAAAGTACAACTGCAACTGGCAGTTCCAGGTAAACTCTGGAAGCGACATTTTCTGCGTTCTCAAAGACGCTGATTCTGGCACCGTTATTTACTCGTTCAATAAAAATAACGTAAAGAACTTTAGGGCGGAAGCCAAAACTAACGCCTTTACAATTTCTTGGGAATGTGAAGCGAAAAACAGAATTTACAAATTTTCCAAAGCGATTTCATCCGACACCGACTTGGAGCTTGACATTTTCAACAATGTCTACCAAGAACGACACAGCGCAAAAATCACTTATGTTACAGGCCAAGCAAGCGTAAAATAAGCGCTAACGTTTTATCATGTTAATTGTCTTGCCCGCCACTCCTATCTGCCCTATGGCAGCCGGCGGGCAAGATTGCCGCTCCGCAAGGGGCGGCTTTTTTTTGTTTGATGACAAACGCAAAATATCGTGATATACTATTCATTACGAATATGAAAAAGATTTTTCTCGCTGTTTTTACTCTATCCATATTGTTTTTCCCCCAAGCCATGTCCGCCCAAAGCGCGGCGGAAAGAAGCGCCTTGCGCGAATGCGTCCATGCGATGACGGCGCGGCAAAAGATCGGAGCCTTGTGCGTCTTGAATTTTCGCTTTTGGACCGATTCGCCTCTAGGCCATCAAACTTACAAGCCAGCCTTGGCCGCCGAAAACCCAAAAATCTTTTCTCACGTAAACAAAATAAATTCCGCGATGTACAAGACAATCCGCGACTACAATATCGGCTCGGTCATACTCTTTGGCGAAAACATGACCGACGCCGCGCAAGCCAAAAAATTCATCCGCGACCTAAACTCCGCCGCGCTTGACGGAGGCAACGCTCCCCTTTTGTTCTTTGCCGACCAAGAAGGCGGAAACGTGGCCCGCGTCTTTGACTATTCAACGCCAAGCGCGATGGCAATAGCGAAAAGCGGCGACAAACAAAACGCCTTTTTGTGCGGAAAAGCAAACGGCCAGCTCTTGCTTGACTACGGAATCAACGCGGACTTGGCGCCGGTTTGCGACGTGGCGTCAAACCCGCAAAATCCAGTCATCGGCATAAGAAGCTTTTCCGACAATCCGCAAGAGGCCGCCGACTATTCCGCCGCCTTTAGCCAAGGCCTTGCAAGCGCGGGCGTTTTGGCTTGCGCAAAGCATTTTCCCGGCCACGGCGACACTTCGGTTGACTCGCACTTGGACTTGCCGCAAATAAATTCCTCGCTTGCAAAATGGAAAAAGCGCGAGGCAGTTCCGTTCAAAGAAAACATAAAAAACGACATCCCCTTGATAATGACAGCGCACATCCAATGCCCGCGCTTGGACAAAACAAAACTGCAGTCCAGCAAGGAAAACAAAAAAATCACCGCGCCCGCGACGCTCTCAAAAAAAATCCTCACAAAGATTTTGCGCGGCTCTATGGGCTACAAGGGAGCGATTATAAGCGACGCGATGGACATGAAAGCGATCTTTGACAATTGGTCGCCCGACGAAAGTTTTGTCCTTGCAGTCAACGCGGGCTGCGACTTGATCATCAATCCGATAAACGTTTACTCAAAAAAAGACTTGGATTTTTTGCAGGACTTTTTTGAAAAGGTTGAGCAGGCGCTTCAAAGCGGAGCGTTGGACAGCAAGGCGCTTGACGCGGCCGTCGTCCGCGTTTTGGAGCTAAAGCAAAAAGCAGGCCTTATAAAAGTTGTTGCGGACAAGGATGCTGGCGCGCAAAACAGCGCCCGCATTGTTCCGCTCCCGCAAAAAATCGTTCCGATGGACAAGGAGCAAAAACAAAAAGCCGCGCAAGCTTGCGCGCTAATTCAAATCGACGCGGCGCGCGCTTCCTTTAGCAACGTCAAGCCCGAAAGACTAAGCAAAAGCGGATGCGGCGGCAAAAAAATCGCGGTCTTTGTTCCCTTCCCCGAAAAGGCGGAAATCGTTCAGCAATATCTTTTGGCCCGCTCCTGCGCAAACGTTGAATGCATTTGCTACGAAGAAAAAAGATCCGTCTCCGCCGCCGACAAGGCAAAAATAAAGGGAGCGGACCTAATTTTAGTTTTTACCCAGCTTACGGGCAACGCGGTCAAAGACAAAAAACTTTGGCAAGCCGCCTACCCCGCAAGCCTTGCGCGCGAAATTAAAAAAGCCGGCGCCGCAAGCAAAACGATCGGCGTCAGCATGAACCTTCCATACGACAAAAAAATATTTTCGGCCGAAGACGGCTTTGGCTGGGCCGCGCTTTACAACTACACTCAAATCGGTTACGCCCGCGCCATACAAGCATTATTCGACTAGGAACGCGGCTGCGAGTTTTGCGAAGCGTCAAATATGCGAGTTTCGCACAGCGAAACTCGTTAAATAAAAAAGAGGCTATCCATTGGATAGCCTCTTTTTTATTTGGCCCATATGTGAATCGAACACACAACCTGCCGCTTAGGAGGCGGCCGCTCTATCCAGTTGAGCTAATGGACCTTATAAATCAAAATTGTAATAATAGCCGCGCTTTACAAAACCTACAAAGCCGTCTTTCTTTGCGTCAACGCCGGCAAGCTTTTCGTCGTAGTGGCACAAATAAATTTTTTTCTTTATGTCGGCGGGCAAAGTCTTAAGCTCGCCGTAGCTTGCGTGAACTTCATTCTTCTTGGAGCACGAGTCGTGGAAAATCCACTCGATGTCAAAGTCGGCCATAAGCTCGTCCAATTGTTTTGGATTGAACTTTGTGTCGCTGGTAAAAAGGATTCTGTCGTCAACCACAACTCCGCAGGAATGAAAGCGCCTTCCGCGCGCGTCGCGGACGTTTGAGTGGGCGGTTTCAAAAATCTTCAAGTCGATGCCGTTCTTTCCTCCTACGACTGCATGCTGGTACCAATGCTTTCCTTTGCGAACCCGTTCCGGCTTTTGCTGGATAAAAAAATCGTCAAAATCCATCACCTTTCCGTCATAAGTTTTGCTGTAGCCCAAGCCGCCGCGCAAGGAATCGTTCCACAATGTTTTTTTGTACTTGTCGTCGATGATCACGACGGGCCTTTCCTTTTTTGAATAGTAATCGGTAAAGGCCACTTCTTCCATTCCGCCAATGTGGTCCGCGTGGGAATGTGTGAGGAAAATGTTCCGAACGTCGGAAATCTGCGCTCCAAAATGCGAAATCGCCATCGCGCAAAGATTTCCGCAATCGATAAGGACGTGGTTCTTGCCCTTTATAAAGAGAACGTTATTCTGAAAATTTACTTTTGAAAAAGCGCTTCCCGCTCCGATGAAAAAAAGCGAAAGGCCGCCCGAATTCTTAAGCTCAAGTTTTCCTTGAACTTTGGAAACTTTCATAAATTCCTCGAATTTCCATTATATAGTAAAAATCAAAGTTTGTCTACAACAAATCCGGCAGGCGGTAAACGTCAGCCACGCCGCGGACCAAAATTCCGCCCATTCCAAGCTCCAAGGCGGGGGCCAAATCCAAGTCGTAGCGGTCGCCCACGCTGACTATGCTGGCGGGATCCGTTCCGGCCTTTTTGGCGGCCAAAACAAAGGGCTCTTTTGCCGGTTTTGAAAGGTTGCAAGTGTCAAGGCCAACCAAAACCTCTATTAAATCCGCCACGCCCAGCGCATCCAAGGTCTTTTGGGCGGGCAAAAGCGGGTTGTTAGTCACGCAAAGCAGTTTGTAGCGGCGGCCAAGCGCGGCCAGGGCTTCTTGCAATCGCTTGTCCGTTCCCAAAAAGTCGGCCGGCTCTATGAGTTCCCGCCGCCACTGGACGCTTTGCTCTATGCTCACGCCAAACGAAAGCAGGGTGTTCGAAAGCGAAACTTTTTTTCCGCCGTTTTCCTTGGCGTATTTTTTTCGGTAGTCGGCCACCATTTTGCGGGCCTGGTCGTTTGTGATTCCGCGAAGGCTTGCAAAGCGGCGCACTTGGCAGTCAACCTGCTCAAAGGCGTACTCCGCGTTTGTGTAGAGGGTGGAGTCTATGTCAAAGATTATGGCCTTTAGGCCGGAGGGAACGGAATAAAAGCGCGGAAAACCGCCCGTCTGGGAACTGTCGCCAAACCTGACAAGGCCGCAGGCGGCTTCCTCAAGGCTGGAATATTTTCCAAGCCTAAAAAAGGCGGCCGCCGCGTCGCCTAAAAGTTCGGCGTCGGCGGTTTGGGCCGTCGTTATGGTCGCGCCCACAGCGGCTTCTTTTTCCTTTAACAATTCTACGTCGCGAGCCTGGCCTCCTGTCACGACCACCCTGCCCCCAAACGGAACTCCGTTTGCGGCGGCCGCCGCTTTTATGGCGTTGAAAGCCTTTTGGAAATTGGCGACTTTTTCTTTACGGCTGGAACCGGGGTCGGCGATCAAGCAGGAAACGTTCCACAAGCCCTTTGCGGGCGAAGGCATTGTCCTAAGCCCCGGCGCTTCAAAAAAATTTGGAGAGCACAAGTTGAGCCCTTCGCTGGAACCCGCCCGGTCGCAAAGGCGGCCTGGAACTAGCGTCGCCGTTCCCACAAGGGCGGCCAAAAAGTCCGGGCCCGCGTCAAATACGGGAACGTCCGGCGCAAGGCCAAAATCCGCCGCGTTCTTTTTTATCCAATCGCAAAGCCAAGAGGATGATGTGTAAAGGCGTTGGCCTTGATTCCACGCGTCAGGAAATTTTTCTTTGAACGCGGCCAAGCGGGGCGCGTAGATTTTTTTTTGCTCGTCGGGAATGTCGATTTTCGCAAAGAGGTCGGCGTCGAGTTCGACGGGGGTGTCGCTGTCGGAGCCGCCCGAAGTCTTAGGCTTGCAAACAGTTTCAGGCCCGCCCGCTTTTTGGTCTTGAACAAAATCCCACGACAAAGTCGTTCCGTCGGCGGCGACGATTGTTGGGCCGTTCCCCGAAACGCTGACGGCAGCGCACCGCCCCGCAAGCTGGCTTGGAAAAAATTCGCGCAAGGCCGCAGTCCATGAGGCCGCGCAGTTTTTGGAATATTCAATTCTTTTAAAAGAAAAAACTTCCCCCGCCGCGCTTACAAAGGCGGCTTTGAGGGAAGTCGTTCCGACGTCAATCGCAAGGGCAAGGGCGGCTGTTGCCGGCCCGCCGCTTTCGCTATTGTTCGTCATCGTCGCTTACGCTTGCGTCCTGCTTGACGAGCTTTTCGATGATGTTTCGGTTGTCAAGCAAATCGCTAAGCGACTGGTTGTGGTGAACGCGAGTGATGACGTTTGCGAACAAGCCGCTTACGTTGGTGTTGATGTACCATTCCTTGTCTTTGAGCGCTTCGTGGTAAACGGCGTTGGTTCCGATCACGCGATAGAAAAGACCCTTGTGGTAGGCTTCGTCAAAAAGCTCGATGGCGTTTCCAGTAAAGAACGGAAGCGAAATCGCGGCGATGACTTTTGTCGCGCCCTGCTCTTTAAGGAACTGCATGGCCTTAAGGAGCGTTCCGCCCGTTCCCAACATGTCGTCGGCAAGGAAGGCGACCTTTCCGTTAACGTCGCCCAAAAGCTTTATCGCCTTGATGTTTGTTGAATGAGCGTCCTGCGTTACGATTGAGTAGTCGCGCTCCTTGTAAATCATCGCAAGCGGAAGCTTGAGGCCCGAAGCGTAGAACTTGTTGCGGTCGATCGCTCCTGTGTCCGGAGAGACGACGACGAGGTCTTCTGTCTTTCCTGTAAGGTCGACGATCTTTGCAAGCTCGCGGATGATTTGGTACGAGGCGTGCAAGTTTTCCAAAGAAATTTGATTGAAGGCGTTGATGATTTCGCGCGAGTGGATGTCAAGCGTGATGATTCTTTTTACGCCCAAAAGTTCGTAGATGTGGCCCAGCATGCTGGCGGTCAAGCCTTCGCGGCCCTTCTTTTTGTGCTGGCGGCTGTAAGGATAGGCGGGAACAACAAGCGTGATGTTGGCCGCTCCGGCTTGGCGCACGCAGTCGATTGTAACCAAAAGCGACATTACGTGGTCGTTGACCGAAAGCGAAAGCTTGTTCTTTCCGTCGTTGAGCGAAAGGACTTCGTGGTTCTCAACGTCTTGGAAAATGAAAACGTCCTTTCCGCGAACGCATTCCAAAAGCTCGGTTTTGAATTCGCCGTTCATAAAATAAGTAAAGCGAGCCTTAACCTTAAAGATTGGCGGCCTGTACTTGTCGGTGGCGCCCTTCATGCAAATGTCTGAAGTGTTGATGTCGCTGCCCAAATTGATTTGCTTGATTAAATCGTTTTTGTCAAGTTGGTAGCGCTTGGAAATGACATCGTTCTTTAGGGTAAAACGATGTTTGTACATGTGGCGAAGATGAGTTATAACTTCATCGGCAAATACTTCTCCACCCGGGCAAGCTACAATCGCAAGGTTTGTAGGTTCGGAATATGGCATATTAACCTCTGTATGTCCGCAAAGCCATGCTCTGGGCATCTGGTCATCGCGGCGAATTCTAACAAAAACATAATAGCGCAAAAGGGCTTGCTTGGTCAATTGCCGCGCGATATAATAAGGCTATGATTCTTACGATTTTGGGGAGCGGAACAAGCCACGGCGTCCCGGTAATCGCCTGCAATTGCAAGGTTTGCAAGTCCGCGGACCCGCGCGACAAACGCTACCGAGCAAGCGCCCTTTTGGAAAACGATTTTGAAGGAAAGACTTGGCGCGTTTTGATTGACGTAGGCCCCGACTTTAGAAGCCAGGCGCTTGCTTGCGGCCTTCCTTCGCTGGACGCGCTTTTGCTGACCCACGGCCACGCGGACCACTTGCACGGCCTTGACGACATCCGCATTTTTAGCCATACAAAAGTTCCGCACGCCCATTCAAAATACACAGACGCAAACGGCGCGGTCCACGGTTCCAACGAATTCACAAAACCGATGCCGATCTACGCCGACAAGGAAACGACAAAAATCGTCCGCTCCCACTTTGACTACATCTTCAAACGGACGCAAATCGGCGGCGGAAAACCGCTTGTCACACTTAACAGCGCCGAAAACCTCGTTCCAACCGCTCCCCTAAAAATCGGCGGAATGGAAATTATCTCGATTCCGATGAAGCACGGAAAACTCCCGACGACCGGCTACTTGATTTCCGCAATTGGAGCGGACGGAACAAAAAAAAGCGTCGTCTACTTGACCGACTGCAACTACATCAGCCCCGCCGCAATCGACTTGATAAAGCAAAACTGCGGAACGCTGGTCCACGCGGTGATCGACGGCCTGCGCAAAGAAGTCCACACCACCCATTTTAGCTTTGAACAAGCCTTGGGCGTCGCCGACCTTATCCAGCCCCGCCACACATGGACAACCCACATGACGCACGACTTTAGCCATGAGGAAATTTCTAATTATTATCAGGAAATTTTGCCCGACTACCCGGGGCTAAAAAAAATCGTCGCAGGCGGAGGCTCTGTTTTGCCTGCCTACGACGGTTTGAGATTGGAAGCTTAAGCTCCGCCTGCCATGCCCGCGCTTGTCGCGGACATTTTTTTTAGTTGGCGGCCTGAGCCGGCTTTTCCTTGGGAACGTTGACTTTCTTTGTGACAAAGCCGCTTCTCAAGCACTGTGTGCAAATCTTGATTGTGCGGGCTCCGCCGTCGCCAAGATCAGCCTTTACGCTTACAAGGTTGGGCTTCCAAACGTGGCGTGTATGGTGGTAAGTCTTGCTTACTCGGTTTCCGTGCATCGGAGATTTTCCGCAAATTGCGCATGTTCTTGACATAATATTTCACCTGCCTTTAATAATCAATCGTGAGTTTTAATATATTATAGAAAAACACCATTTGTGTCAATAGCGGAGCTTATTTTCCGTAAGTTTTTTCTATATCAATAATCTGGTCGCGGATGGCGGCCGCCTGCTCGTATTCAAGCCGTTCGGCGCAGTCGGACATTTCCTTTTTGAGCGCTTCGATAAGTTTTTTGCGTTCTTTGGCCACCATAAGGTTGGCGGACTTTTTGAGCGCCTCTAGCTGAATCGCCGCCGTTTCCTTGGCGTCTTGCTCTTGGCGCTCCAAAATGTCGGCCACGGCCTTTTTAATCGTTTTGGGCGTGATTCCATGCTCGGCGTTCCAGGCCTCTTGGATCGAGCGGCGGCGGCGGGTCTCGTCTATCGCTTCCTTCATCGCGTCGCTCATGCGGTCGGCGTACATGACGACCTTTCCTTCGGCGTTGCGGGCGGCGCGGCCTATGATTTGGATTAGCGAAGTCGTCGAGCGCAAAAAGCCGATTTTGTCCGCGTCCAAGAGCGCGATAAAACTTACTTCGGGAAGGTCGATTCCTTCTCGCAAAAGGTTGATTCCGATAAGAACGTCGATCTCGCCGGTTCGTAGCGCCTTTAGGATTTCCACGCGCTCAAAAGTGTCTATTTCTGAATGGATGTACTTTACCTTTAGATTTAGTCCAAGCAAGTAGTCGGTAAGGTCCTCGGCCATTTTTTTTGTCAGCGTAAGGATAAGGCTTCGCTCGCCCTTTTCGATTCGCTCGCGGACCTCCTTGTAAATGTCTTCCATCTGGCCTTCGCTGGGCCGCACTTCTACAATCGGATCCAAAAGGCCAGTCGGGCGGATGATTTGCTCCACCACTTGCGTGGACTGCTTGACTTCCTCCGGCCGCGGAGTGGCTGTGACAAAAATCGCCTGGTTGATTTTTTTCCAAAACTCGTCGGCCTTGAGCGGGCGGTTGTCAAGCGCGCTGGGCAGGCGAAAGCCAAAGTCAACCAAGTTTTGCTTTCGGCTCCGGTCGCCCTCGTACATCGCTCCGATTTGCGGAACGGTGACGTGCGCCTCGTCAATCAGGCACAAAAAGTCGTCAGGAAAATAATGCAGCAAGGTTGCCGGCGGAACTCCGGGCGCGCGGTTTGCTATCGGAGCCGAATAATTTTCGATGCCGGAACAGTAGCCCATCTCTTTCATCATTTCTATGTCGTAGGTGACGCGCGTCTTTAGGCGCTCTGCTTCCAAGATTTTCTTTTGCGCCCTAAGCTCTTCCACCCGCGCTTCCATTTCTTTTTGAATGCGCTCGGTGGCGCTTTCCAGTTCCGACTGGGGAACAACAAAGTTTTTTGCAGGATAAACTGTCGTCTCGTCAAGCTCTTCGGTGAACTTTCCGCTCACCACGTTAAAGCGGCGGATGCGGACGACTTCTTCCCAATCAAGCTCTATGCGGTAGGCTTCGTCAAATTCCATGTAGGGCGGATAGATTTCTATCACGTCGCCTTTTATGCGGAAAGTTCCCCGCTCCAAAACCATGTCGTTGCGCTTGTACTGAACTTGCGCCAATTCCAACGCCAGGGCGCGGGGGTCAAGCGTCTGCCCTTTTTCGATATGGACGCGCATCGACTTGTAGAGTTCCGGCATTCCCAAGCCGTAAATGCAGGAGACGGTTGCGATTACGATTACGTCGCGGCGTTCCATCAAGCTGTAGGTTGCGGCCATTTTCATTTGGTCGATTTCTTTGTTTATCGACGCGTCCTTTTCTATGTACAAGTCGCGGGCGGGAACGTAGGCTTCCGGCTGGTAGTAGTCGTAGTAGGAAACAAAATATTCGACGGCGTTGTTTGGGAAAAAAGTCTTGAACTCGCGGAAGAGTTGCGCGCTCAAAGTTTTGTTGTGGCTGATGACGAGCGTTGGCCGCTGCACGGCCTCGATGATTTTTGCCATCGTAAAAGTTTTTCCGCTTCCGGTAACGCCCTTTAGCGTTTGGAAGCGGTCGCCGCGCAAAAAGCCTTCGGCAAGTTTTTGGACAGCAGGCCCCTGGTCGCCCGAAAGTTCGTAGGGAGATTCAACGACAAATTTTCTCATTCCGCCGCCGACTCCTCGGCAAGAACGACCTTGCAATCGTAGTTCTTTTTGTTGCGGTGAATCGTTACGGTGACGGTGTCGCCCGGCCGCTTGTTTTCCAACATAGAATAGTAGTCCGAATACGTGGCGACCTGGACGCCGTCAATGCCGACAATTATGTCTCCGCCTATGTAGAACGTGCGCGCGTTGCGCGAATTTCCGTAGCGGACGGCTTGCGTTCCGCCCTTGATTCCGGCCTTGTCCGCGTTTCCGCCGCGAGTCGTTTCGCTGACCAAAATTCCCTGGCTTATGTCAAGGCGCGCGTAGTCGGCGATGGCGCGGCTCATTTGAACCAAGCTTGCCTGAATAGCGCCGCGCCTTACTTTTCCGTACTGCAAGAGGTCGGAGACCACGCGGCGGGCCGTTGAGGCGGGAACGGCGAATCCGATTCCGGCGTTGGAACCGCTTGACGAATAAATCATCGTATTGATGCCGATCATGTTGCCCGCCGTGTCAAGGAGCGGGCCGCCCGAATTTCCGGGATTGATAGAGGCGTCGGTCTGAATCATTCCTCGAATGATGATGTTGTTTGAGTTTTTGATAGGGCGGCCCAGCGCGCTTACGATTCCGGTCGTGAGGGTGCGCTCAAAGCCAAAGGGGTTGCCGATGGCGATGACCTTTTGGCCAACCTTTAGTTTTTCGCTGTCGCCAAACTGAATCGTCTTTAAAACCAAGTCTTTCGGCGGGTCGAATTTCAAAACGGCGATGTCGCTTTCCACGTCGCTCCCGACAACGCGTCCTTCGTACTGGCTTCCGTCGTAGAGCGAAATGTAAATCTTTGTCGCCTTTTCGATTACGTGAACGTTGGTGATGACATAGCCGCGGCTGTCGATTATGGAGCCGGAGCCGGAGCCGCCGTCTTCCGCGATCGGCTCAAAAAACCAGTTCATTCCCATAACCTGCGTCGTGATGTTTACAACCGCTTCGTTGAACTGCTGGTAAACCGAAATGTTTTGCTGCTCGTCCGCGGTGTATGTAACGGCCGGCGCGGCGACCAAAGTTTGGCTTTGAAGAGTTGTTGCAGCCGGCAATGACGCGTCGTTTTTAGAAGCGCTGTCCGAGCTTTGCGGAGCGGCTTCTTTCGGTTGGGAACGGCTGGCCGACAAAAATATTTTTTGAGCGCCCAAAACTGCGGCGGCGGTGATTATAACTGATGTTATTGTAGAAAAAAACAAGTGGCGGCGTGTGTAAAGTTTCATATCCTTTTATTGTAGCGATTTTTAGCCGCGAGCGCAACTAGGATTCCGTTCCGCTACGAGCGGAAGACGACTTCAAATTCCATATAAACAAGCTTGATGTCGGGAGCGAAGGAAATGCCGGCGGCAAGGCACTCGTCTTCCAAAATTTCGCGGGTCTTTTGCCGCCATTCCTCTACGGAAGAATCCTCGCCCTCGGCGGACACCATTTCCATCGTCACTTGGTCAAAGGGAACGACTTGAACGCGCGTCGTTTGGATTACGCAAACCGGCTGGCGGCCGGCGCCAAGAATGATGTAATGCTCGCCGCTAACGGGAATGAGGCCGTCGTCAACGACATAGCTTGAATATGGAAAAAAGGCCGCGCGTTTTTTTCCGGCCAAAAGGGCCGCGATTCGTTCCGCTCCAAAAAAGCCCTGCGCCTCAAAACCAAAAACGCCGTCGTACTTTGAGTCTGGGTCAAGGCCGCTTTCTTTTACAAACTTTTCCCAAAATTCAAACTCGGTCACGGGCTACCTCTTTTTTACGATCGCAAAAATTATCGCCAAAAGCAAAAATACCGGAGGAACGATTTCAAAAGCCAGCGTCAAAAGAGGAAGGCCAAAAAGCGAGACCTTTAAGTCAGTGACGATTCCCAAGTCGCAAAGAAGCTGGTATACCGTTCGCGCGTAGCTGGTCAAAACAAAGGCCAAAAGGCAAACTACCTGCGAGCTTCTTTTTTTTGCGCAAAGCAAAATCGCGGCAAAGGCGCAAAGACCTCCCAAGCAAAGCTGGACCGCGCTCAATATGATTTGCGAATCAGACATTTATTTCCCCCATTTTTTTTAGGACGCCCTTGTCCGCTCCAAAGGGAACGAGAGAATCCGCGTTGTAGTCGGGATTGACAAGAACGCCGGCGTCAAGGCAAGCCAAAACAAAGTCGTCGTATTTTTCTTGCGGAACTTTTGGACGAAGCCAGCATGAACGGCGCTCAAAAAACTTTGTCAAAACCTTGTCGTAAATAAAAAAATCTTTTTCCTGCCTGACTTTTATCGCGGCGATCAAATCGTAAACCGCCCGCGCCGCCGCGGCAACAAGGGCCGGCGGAAACCGCTCGGAATCGTTGGGCAGACCAGAATCGTTGGCCGCGGCCGCCAAAATCCAAAAATTGTTCGTCCACGGAAGCGGCGGCGCGATGATTACGTTCTTCACGCCGCTGTAGTCAACGCCGCTAAAGGGTTTGTAAACGCTTGTATTTTGAGCGTCAAGCAAAAGCGCGGCTTGCATCGCGTCCTTTTTGTGAGAAAAGAAAAATATGTTTCGCTTGCCGTTCAAAAGCTCGGACACAGCCTTTTCAAGCTGCCCCTTGTAGGCGCAGTTAAAGGAGCCGGCCAAGCCCTTGCTCAAAACGTTTTTAAAGACAGTGTAGGCGGAAGAGTCCCAGCCCAAAATCGCGCGGCCGCCTTCTTGGTTCAAGTCGGTAAGGCGGACGTTTTTTTGCGTGTACAAAAAAGGCCCGCGCGCGCGAGTTATGTTGCCGTAACGCTTTTGAATTTCGGAATAAAACTTTTCAACTTTCATCGATTGACTTCCGCGCTTTCCATTATAACGAATGCGGCTTGGGTTGTAAACAAGCGGGACTTTTCTTGGGCCGGAACGTCAAGCGCGGCGGCCTCGCGTCTAAAGGAGCCAAAGCGCTCGTCGCAGGCGGTGCAGTTTTTCGCCGCCACGATGTTTTCTTCCAAAACGCCCGCCGAAGCCAAAACATTTAGGTTTGCGCGCAAAAGCGAAAGCGCGAAATTTTGTTCTTGACCAAAAAGGCCCGACCCGCCGCGCGCGTTTTGGCCTTGCGAAGCCTTATTGTCAGGCGAAGACTTTTGAACGCAGTCGCTTCCAAAATTGTCGGCAAAGTATTTGGCGCGCTCGGCGTCAACCAAGTAGCAGCAGTCGTGGATGTGGGGGCCAATCGCGCAAAGAATGTCTCGCGGATCTGAGCCGTAATTCTTTTTCATCAACTCAACCACTTGGGCCGCGATTCCCGTTCCCTTCCAGCCGGAATGCGCCGCGCCAAAGGCTCCCGTTCCCGCGTCGCAAAAATAAATAGGAACGCAGTCGGCGACGGTGACGACAGGGATAAGGCTTTTGTTTTGCGTGACGATTCCGTCGCCCTGCTTGTTAAAAGTGTCGCTGGCTTCTTTTACGTCGTATACGATTTTTGAATGGATCAGTTCAAGCGGAACGATTCGCTTGCCGCCCTTCTCCGCTCCGTAGCGCTGGCAAAGTTCGGACAAAAACGAATCGCGGTTGGGGTTTATTTCGTTCCACCTAAAGCGCATGGGGCCAGCGGCCTTTAAGGTCATGCCCCAAACGGGCCGAATCTTTTGGCCTTGCAAAGCCTCGCCGTCAAAAGGAGATCCGTTTTTGTAAAAAGGAAGAAGGGCCCATTTGCTGCCGTTGACTTTGGCGGCCTCGGCGACGTCAACAAAATTCATTATTTTGTTCCGTTCCCCGGAATGTCGATTTGCTCAAGCTCTTTAAGAATGTCCAGCGCCGCGCCAAATATTTTTTGGCTTTTTTGCAGGCTGGCCCTAAAGTTTGCGTTTTGCGAGCCTTGAATCGACGCGAGGTTTTGGATTCCGTCGTAGCGCGTGTCTTTTTTTTCGGCAAAGACTCCGTTCAAAATGTTAAGGACAGAGCGGGCTTGGTCGCAGAAAGAATTTTTTGTCGACTTAATGATCGCTTCTTTTTCTATGATCAACGTGTCGATTTTTGACTGCGCCGCCAAAGTGCGCAAGTGTTCGCTGGCAAGTTTTTCAAAAACCAAGCCTGTTTGTCCCTTGTCCGAAATGTCTTCCTCAAAGTCGTACATTCTTGAAGAAACTTGCGACAACTCGTTTAGCGTGTTGGCAAACTCGGCGCGGTTTTCTTTGTTGACAAACTGGCCTTCAAGCAAAAGAATTTTAAGAGGCTCGACAACCTCGTTTTGTTTTTTTGAAACGAACCACCACAAAAAGCCCGCGGTGTTCTCAAAGTGAAAGTCAACGCCGCTTCCCCATATATTGGCCCAAGGCCTAACCGGCAAGAAGGGAATCGTGTCTATTCCAAAATGCTCTTTTAATGTCTTGTTCAAAAGAACGCGCTTTTTTTCTTTTAGCCAAGCGTTCCACTGCTCGTCAAAGAGCCGCTTCCATTGGTCCTTGTACCTGGCAAACCAATCTTCCGCTCCGGTAAATTGGTCGGGCTGCCACTGGATGTTGTTGTAGACGACCTTGTTAACGTAGCGGAGCGGAACGCTGTTTATGAACATATGGATGATCGTAAAGAAAGAGTTTGCCTTGTCCATAAATTCTTTGGCGCGCGAATCGTCGTCCTTTGCCTCGCTGGAGTTGGGAACCATCTTTTTGGCCGAAAACAAAAAGATCGACTCAAAGGCTTCGGTCGGCATGCTTTTTCCGTTGCACAAAATTTTCGCAAAGGCGTTCAACTCGCTTGTGACTGTCTCAAAGCGCGCGACCTGCGAATCGCTCAGCCCCGCTCCAAAAGCGGAAATAAAGCGTTCAAAAGGAAGCTTTGTGAATTGGTAAAGCCAATCCACCGACACCGCGCACTGGTACAAGTAGGCCCTTCTATGCGACGGCAGCTCCTTTATGATGTCTTCCATTTTTCTTAGGAACGAAGCGCGCAATTCGCCGGTGACCTCGCGCTCAAGCGGAAGGCTCATCGGATCGACTTCGGAATTCATTCTTTGCGTAACTTCGGGAGCGACAATCGATCCCAAGAAAACGTAAAAGCCTCCGATGTTTTCGTAAATCGAGTCAAGGTAAGGCCTAAAAAATTCGGCGGCCTTTTTTAGCTCCAAAAGCTTTTCGTAAAAAATGCCCAAAAGCAAGGCGCCCTTGTAGTCCAGCAAGCCGGGATATTCGCGGTTCAACTTTCTAAAAAGGGCCATGATTTTGTCGTCGTTGTAAAGCTGCTCTTTTGATGTTGAGGTTAAGATTGAACGGAGCCACAGAATCAAGCGGTAAAGGAAAGACTCACGCTTTAGGTTTTCTTCCAAGACGATTTCGTCCGCGTTCATCGAGGGGTCTTTGTCGGACTCCAATGAGCGGGCGTCGGGATCCCCTTCCAAAGGCCGCATTTTGTCAAGCAAAGCCTTTCGCTCGTCCTCGCTTATAAGAGAAACCAATCTTTCAAATGTCGTGGGAGCCTTTTCCGCCATATTGAAGAATTATTATAATAGAACTTTGAAGAAAATTCAACAATAGAAGTAAAAAACAAAAAAACGGCTCCCAGTTGCGGCTGCGTCCGAACTCGTTTCCGTTGGAAACGAGGCCTCTAATTGTATTGCAGTCGCGCTAAAGCGCTCCGCACGGCTCGGCGCCTACTGTCTTGTCAGCGCAAAATGAGCGCCGCCGGCCGCCCCACGCCTTCGCGCCGTTTTTTTTTATTTCTCCCCTTGAAAATATTCTTAAATTCCACTAAACTTCTTAAAAATCAATTAAGCGGCAGACGTTCGCCGCAAAGGAGCCAAAAATGTCCACGCCTTTGGAAAACTACCTTGCCAAATCTAACGGAAAGCCCAACGCCGCCATGTGCGCGTATGTGGCCAACTTGCAGCAAGTCGCCGCCGTCGGCCCGGAAGTCGCCGCCTCAATCGTAAGCGAATTGGAAAACCAGCGCAGCCACCTCAAATTGGTCGCCAGCGAAAACTACTGCTCGCTCAACGTTCAGGCCGCAATGGGAAACTTGCTGACCGACAAATACGCGGAAGGCTATCCAGAGCACCGCTACTACGGCGGCTGCGTGAACATCGACGCGGTTGAAAACACCGCCGCCCGCGAGGCCGAAAAGCTTTTTGGCGCGGACTACGCCTACGTTCAGCCCCACTCAGGAGCGGACGCAAACCTCGTTGCCTACTGGGCGATTCTTTCCAAGAAAATCGAGACTCCCACTTTGGAAGAGCTTGGCGTAAAATCTTTGGCCGACCTTACGGACGCCCAGTTTGACGACTTGCGCAAAAAATTCGGAAACCAAAAATTGATGGGCTTGGACTACTCTTGCGGCGGCCACTTGACTCACGGCTACCGAATGAACGTCAGCGCCCGCATGTTCGAAAGCCATCCCTACGGCGTTGACAAAGAGACAGGCCTTTTGGACTACGACGCGATTGAAAAGCAGGCGATGGAAGTAAAGCCCTTGATTTTGCTCACAGGCTTTTCCGCCTACCCAAGAAAAATAGACTTTAAGAGATTCCGCGCGATCGCCGACAAGTGCGGCGCAACATTGATGGTTGACATGGCTCACTTTGCCGGCCTCGTCGCCGGAAAAGTTTGGACAGGCGACAACGATCCCGTAAAATGGGCGGATGTCGTGACAACAACAACACACAAAACTTTGCGCGGACCTCGCGGCTCAATCATTCTTTGCAAAAAGGAATACGCCGACTACGTCAACAAGGGATGTCCGATGGTTTTGGGCGGCCCGCTGGGCCACGTTATGGCGGCCAAGGCAATCGCGCTCAAGGAAGCCAACACGCAGGCCTACCGCGACTGGGCCTCACAGGTCGTAAAGAACGCGCAAGCCCTTGCCAAGTCTTGCATGGATTTGGGAATGGTATTGCAGACAGGCGGAACGGAAGACCACCTCATGTTGGTCGACGTGACCACTTACGGCCTTACAGGAAAACAGGCGGAAGCGGCTCTCTTCCAGTGCGGAGTGACGGCCAACGCCAACGCCCTTCCCTACGACAAGAACGGCGCCTGGTGGACAAGCGGCATCCGCATCGGAACTCCCGGCCTTACAACTTTGGGAATGAACGAAAAGGACATGGCCGAAGTCGCTTCGATCATCGACTTTGTTCTTAAGGGAACCAAGCCCGGCCTCACAAAAGAAGGAAAGCCCGCCAAGGGAAAGATCGACCTTGACGCTTCGGTTCAGGCCAAAGCCAAGGAACGCGTAAACGCCTTGCTCAACGCGCACGTTCTTTACCCCGAATTGGACTTGGACTTCTTGAAGAAGGAATTTTGTAACTGAGAAACCAGAAACGATTGCAAGACCATAATGCGGCCCGCCGTGTTCGGCGGGCCGTTTTTTTTACTCAAAATAAAAGATGTCCTCAAACTTTTTGTCGAGGGCGACGCACAAAATCAGCGCGAGTTTCGCTGTCGGGCAGAACTGCAAGGTTTCTATGGAGCTTATTGTGTTCCTGGAAACTCCGACCATTTGCGCAAGGTCTGACTGCGAAAGTTTTTTTTCGGAACGGATTTCTTTTAGGCGATTTTGAAGAACAAGATTTTCGTTCATCGCGCGGCTCCCGCACAAGCGATTCTTCCAGACAGCTGCAGAACAAAAAGAACAAGCAGGCCAGCAAAAATCAAAAGATAGCCGAGCGCGACAAAAAGTTCGTGGAGCTTTTTAAGCTTGGCAAACTTTACAAAAAACGCGACGCAGCACATCCCAAAGAAAACGATCCAGCATTCAACTTTTATATTTCGGGCAAAAATCCAGTTCAAGATTGAAACTAAAAGGCACAGGCCAAAAGACGAAAAATACGCAAGCGTCGCGGCGGTCTTTTGGACTTCCAAATCTTCAATGTCTTTCCCCGCATTATCGCTGCGGCTTTTTTCAAGAATCTCTTCCTTTGTCATACACTATCTCTTATTTGTAAAATTATAATTCAAAACATTTTGAGCGCAAGCCCTTGCGCACTCGCCGCACAAAATGCATTCCGCCGATTTTATTTCGCCCTTCTGCAAAAGTTGCGCCACGTTCAGGCTCATGGGACAAACCTTTTCGCATTTTTTGCAGCCGACGCAGTTTTCTTTTTTGGCTTTGATTTTTAGTTGCGGCAAATGCAAGAGCCTTCCAACCTTGTAGCCAAAAATCACAAAAGGCGCCATCCAACAAATGTAGTGGCAGTTGGCTCTCTTTCCGTGAACCATGGCCGGAACAAAAAACAAAATCACAATTCCGTAATAAATCACATAGCCGTAAATGTCAGAAATTGAAATGCCATGCTCGGTCATAAAAAAGGGCTGAATCGTATAATCGCCTTTTCCAAAAACATGGCAAACAACCACTCCGCTTATCCACACAAGCCAGATTCCATATTTGATGTAATTGCGCCAGCCCTGCTTTGGAGCCTTGTCGGAAACCTGCGCAAAGCATTCGCACATTCCGCCAGTCGGACAGAAAAAGCCGCACCAGAGACGGCCAAAGAATAAGCCCAAAATGAACATCAGAGAAAAGACGATAAAGCTTCCGTTAATGACATGCCGCATGGCCGCCATGACAATCAGGTACGGCGAAAAATAATAAATCGTAATCGGAAAAAGCAGCATGCTGCCAATAAGCGTAAGCTTGCGGAATCTTTGCAAAGTCATAATCGTCTCCTTAAAACCAATATCCAATATATGGCATAACGCACAATCTTCTTGTTGAAAAATCGGCATTATGCGAAAAATCAGAAATATCAAATAGAACCGAACAACCTAGTCTAAAACCGGCTGCTTTTGTAAAGGCGTATTCCACTCCACATTCAATTCCTGCGGCAAAAATATCATTGGAAGAAAAACTGTTCGCGCCATTTTTCCAACCGCCGCGCGATTCATTAAAATCGCCAATTCTAAAACTAAAATTTGGACCTGCAAAAATTGAAAATCGTCCATTGATATTATTAATTCCACTAAAAGTAAGCTTTAGTAAAACAGGAATATCAATTGTCATAAAGGAAACCTTTGTTTTTCCATTCGAATCTGTAAATGAAAATCCGTTGCCATGATGAAAAAAGGTCTTTAACTGCAAGCTTGCGACTTCATTAAAACTGTATTCCACGCCGCCGCCAAATCTAAAAGTCGGAATAAAATCAAAGTCAGATTTTGTCCCGTTAGAAAGTTCAACAGCGGCAGTATTAATTCCAGCCCCGCCTTCAACGCCACATGAAAAATTATTTGCAAATAAAGCGCTTGAAATAATTATTGAAATTGCAAACGCTGTTAATTTTTTCATTAATCTAAACTCCTTGTTTTTCAATTATGCCAAGTAAACTTGGTATGAGTTAGATTATATACGCGCAAAGTAAACTTGTCAAGAGTTTTTGTCGCTTATTGTCGAATTTAGCAAAACCTGATAAAATGCCCATCATGTTTTCCTACATTTTTGAAGAAGTTTATTCAGATAATGAATGACTGTGGCGAACAATACTATAATCGAAATATAATCAAGCGCAAACAAAACATAGCCGCGTTCCAGATCAAAGAAGAAGAACTGTTGCCGCAAAATTAGATAGCGCCAAATGCCGCGAGCGACAAAGGCGTAAATGCCGTAAAGAGAAATCAAAATAAAAATCGCGCGAACTAGAATCACGGCGGGACCTTTTTGGGGAACGTCAACCCTTCCCGCAATCATCTCGCCATGCAACCCGATGTGAAGCGACATAAAGACAAAATACCAATGGCTTGCCAAAAGATGCGCGACGCGAGCAAATCCAAGACCGCTTTCAATTCCCAAAAACGTAAAAATGTGATTCGAAAGAATGATGCCGCTAACCATCAAAAATACAACGCAAACCAGAATGCCGCAATTGATGACGGTTTGCAAAGCGCGGCGCGCGTTGTAATTTCCACGAAAAATCGCTCCAAACCAGCGGCGGTTCAGCGCGATGTGTACCGCCCACAAAACAAAGAGCGAGACTCCCAATATTTCGTGAACGACATCCGCCGGGAACAAGTACGCTCCGCCCATAAGAATGATTGAGAGAATTGTCATTGCAATGTCGATGGGCATGCGAAGGCGGCTTGCGTTCATTAATTCAAAAGCCCTTCAACGTAGTTTTTGATGTCGCCGGCCTTTGCGCGGGTAAAGTCTTTTCCGCCCTTGTAATCAACGCCATTCGCAAACTTTGCAAGGTCGCTGCCGCTGCGGCCAAGTCCGCCGCCGCCGCTAGTGCAGAGCGCGATCATTTTTTTGCCGGCCCACTTTTGGCTTTCTACAAAGGTGTAGACGATTTTTGGAGCGTAAGCCCACCAGATTGGATAGCATACAATCACTGTGTCGTAGCCCGAGATGTCGATTTTGTTTGCGATTGCTGGGCGGCTTTTTGGGTCATTGCATTCGATTGTCGTGAGCGATTTTTTGTCGCGCCAGTTCAAGTCGGCTTTTGTGTATTTGTGAATCGGCTGAATTTCAAGAACGTCCGCGCCAATTTCGGCGGCAGCAGCCTTTGCCATTTTTTCTGTCGTTCCCGTCGCGCTAAAATACACAACCGCTGTTTTTGCAGACGCTCCCGCCATAATAAAGCCTCCAATCAAAAGTGTTAAAATAATTTTTTTCATATATTCCTCCTACAATTCCTGCAACACCGGCGCGTAGTAGCCGCTTGAAGAAATCCGTTGGCTTTTTCCCAAGTGGCGCGTGTCGCCCAAGCGTTCCACCCTAAAGACCGCCTTGCCTTGCTCGCGCTCCTCGCTGTTCAAAACCGTGATCGAAGTCGGCGCGACGTAAAAGCCCTGCCACAAAATCAGCGGAGAGCAGCCGACCAAATGGCTTATCGCGGCGAACATCACTCCCAAGTGGCAAAAGCAAACGACTGTCCGCTCGTCGTACTCGTCCTTGTTGGACAAAAGGTGGTAGTTGGGAACAAAAGTCTTTTGGTCAAAGTTGGGGTTCTTGATTTTGCCGTCAGTCTTGTACAAAAATCCGTCGCGCTCAAAATGGTACTTTGCCAAAAGGGCGTCAAGGCCGTCGCAAACTTCCTTGTAGTTTTTGGCCACGGGGCCGGTCTTCATAAGCTTTGTGTCCAGCCACTTTTCCCTATCCAAGAATTTTTTTTCGGAATAATAATACGAGGGCATCAAGTCCCAGGGAATGCGCTTGTGGCCGTCTACCGGGTCAACAACCGGAACGTAAAACTCGCGAAGCCAATCAAGCGTCTTTGCCTTGCGGCCGATTAGGTCAAGGGAAACTTTGGCGGTGGCTTGCGCTCGGCCCAAAGGCGAAACGTAAAAGTCGGTGACTTTCCACTTGGCGACGCGCTTGGCCAAAAGCTTGGCTTCCTTAAAGCCCTGCTTGGTAAGGGAATCATGCTCGTAGTCGGGGTCGCCGTGTCGGATAAAAATCAGTCTCATGACAACAGTTTATCTTATGCGCAAAAATCGCGCAAGAGCGTTCCGCTTTTATATTTGGTCCCAAGTTTTGCTTGCGGAACCGCTGATGGGAATTCGCTCTCCCAAATATGTTGGCTTTGCCTTAAAGGCGACCAAAAAGAAATTCTTTACCCGCGCCAAGGCCTCGCGGACTTCCCAGCTGGAACGCGTAGCCTCGCTGTAGGCGGCCAATTCCGGAGCCTCGTAGGCCACAAAGTCCAGGCCAAGCTTTCGCGCGATGTAAACGCAACGGGCAGCGTGGAATTTTTGGGTCACGACAATCGCGTCCTTTACGCAAAACACGTCGCGCGCGCGGTACATAGTCTCGTAGGTGGAAAAGCCGGCGTGGTCCAAAAAGACAAGGCTTTTGTCAACGCCGTAAATCTTTTGTATGTAAAGGCGCATTTGGTTGACCTCGTCGTATTCCCTTCTTCCGTGGTCGCCGGAGATTAAATACTTGGGCGCCTTTCCAGCTTTTACGCAAGAAACGCCGGCGTCGATTCTGTCGCGGACAACATGCGAGACGCTGTCCTTGTAAACTTTCGCTCCGGGTATTATCACGACGGAACGCTGGGGCAAGTCCGAAATCTGGCTATAAATGTAAGGTTTTGCGTAACTAAGAACGTAAAGGTTGATTCCAACCGCTCCAAAAATAATCGCAAGGAAAAAACAAAATAAAAAGACAAGAACTTTTTTCATACGCTCGCGCGGCTTTTTTAGGCTTGCAAACACTTTACGGAAAGAGGGGGATTCGAACCCCCGGTGGTGTTTCCACCACGCGCCCCTTCCAAGGGCGTACCTTAAACCAACTCAGACATCTTTCCAAAGAATGATTGCATTATAACGCGCGAGAGCCGGCAGCGTCAAGTTCTTGCGTTAAACGGCGCGAGCGGAGCCGACGCGCTGGCCCATCTTGACCGGCGTTTCGATTCCGGCGGCGGAGTTTGCGGCGATGTCGTCGCGGACGTTTGCAGCGCCTTTTTTTACAAGAAGAATTATCGTGGAGCCGCCGTACTCAAAAAAACCCTTTTCGGCGCCGCGCGCGACGACGGCCTCTTGCTCAAAATTTACGATGCGGCCGACCAACATCGCGCCGACTTCCATTTGAACCAGCGTTCCAAAAACTGGGCTTTCAATCGTTGTGTATTCGCGCGCGTTCTCCACAAACACCGGAAGAGTTTCCAACGCTATCGGGCGAACGGTGTGAAGGCGGCCTGGAATAAAAACGTTGGCGCTTTTTTTTCCGCCGTCCGCGTAGGCGTACCTGTGATAGTTGTCCACGCAAAGCCTAAATACAAGGCAAAGGCCGCCGTTGTATTGCGCGCCGAGTTCCTTGCTTTGCAAAAGGCGCTCGATTGTGTATTGGCTTTGCTTTACGGGAATTACCGTTCCGCCGTCGTCGCTTATCTTCCACGCCGACAAAAGGCCGTCGCAAGGCGCGCACAAAGCGTTTGTATCTTGGTCAAAAGGCCTCGCTCCGTCCTTGATTTTTCTTCTAAAAAATTGGTTGAAAGTTTTTATTCCGTCAGTATGGTATTCTGAAATGTCGATATTGTTCTTTTCGACGAAAGATTTTATCAAAAAATGAGAAAGCGGCGAATCCAAAAAACAGCCGCACGCCTTGGAAAGAGCGGGAGCGCAAAGCGCCTTTAGAAAAACGCGCCCGGCCGCGCTCTTGTACAAAAACTTAAGGCCGTCCATTTACTTTCTCATCACGACAAAAACAAAGGCCAGCGCCAAGGCTTCCAACACGCCGATAGCGATCATAATAAGAACGCCGCGTGTCTTGGGCTTTTTTATCTGAATGTCCGAAATGAACAAAAAGCCTACGATCGCAAGAAAAAGGAAGTAAAGCAAGGTAAGGTCCGCGCTAGAAAAAATGTGGATCAAAAGAATTGTCGGAAAGACAAGCGCGGCGCTCGTTACCGGAAGGCCGATGAAAATTTTTGGGCTTTGCGGATTGTTGGCCTGCCGCTCCTCTTCCAAAACGTTAAAGTAAGCCAAGCGAATCATGGCGGCCAGCGCGTACAAAACCGCGATTACGGTAAGAACGATTTTTATGATGGCGGACTTGTCAGCAAGGTGAAGGAATTTAAAGTCGGGAAAATCGATGAAAATAATTCCGGTTCTTAGCATTGAAATTCCAATGCATGCCGGAAGCAAGCCAAAGGCCGCCAAGTCCGAAAGCGAATCGATTTGCACTCCAAATTTTTTCATTTGATCTGTGCGGTTCTTTTTTGTGCGCGCGACCTTTCCGTCAAAAGTGTCGCACAAGCCGCAGAACATCAAAAAGAACATTCCCAAGTAAGGATGTCCAATATCGTTAAGGCACAGAATCATGCCTGTCGTCGCCGAAAGCATTGATAGATAAGTCAAAATCACAGTGTAGTCGTAAAAGCCAATCATTGTTTTTCCTCTTCCTTGTTTTTATTTCGTCCAATCATAAACTGTCCCAACGCAACGGCCAAAAGGCTTATCGCGCTGCATGCGTAAAAAGAAATTCCGCGGCTCAAAATCGCAAGGCCGCAAGCGTTCTCCTCGCTCAGCAACATCATGTAGCCAAAGTACATTATGAATTCCGAAACGCCCGCCGCTCCTGGAACGGGAACGAAATTTGAGCCAAGGACAACGTATGTTTGAATTGCAAAAAGCGTCAGGCCGTCTTGCGGCTTTCCGCCCATGGCAAAAAAGCAAAAGACTGTCACAAGAATTTGCGACGAACGCTGCAGCAAATTTAAAATGTATGTTTTTGCCAAAAGGCCTTTCCTACCGGCCAAAAGCGCCACGCAGTCGTTGTAGTTTTTTATGGCGGAATCAAGCTTTGCGCCAAACCTTTGCGCGATTTTTTCCAAATGGAATCCGTTCAGAATAAAAACAAGCGCCCTGCCGATTTTAAGCAAAAGGCTTTGTTTTTTTAATAGAAGAATGAACAAAGCGGCCATCGCCGACATCGCGAAGATTCCGAACAAAATCATTATTTTGCTGGCCGTATTGAACTCAACAAAAATATGCGGAAAGGCAACGATTGAAAACGTTCCCAATGTTACAAGCGCAAGCGTGTACATCGTAAGGTTCAAAAGCAGGGCCGAGGCGACCTGGGAGCCCCTAAAGCCGTCCTTGCTCATAAAATAGGCGCTGGCCGGCTGTCCGCCCGTAGCCGACGGCGTTATCGAAGAAAAGTAAATGTCCGCGGCGGCGTACAAAAAGCCCTGTCTTTTTTTTACAGAAAATCCAAAGGAGCGCAAAATCAAGGCAAGGGCCAAGCCTTCAAAAAAGATAAAGGCAAAAGCGCAAAGAAGAGCCGCGCAAAGCCACTTGGGAGAAGCGTTTTTTATGTTTTGCAAAAATTCCTCAAACGAAAAGCCGCCGTTATAAAAAAGAGCGCAAATCGCAAGAACGGAAAGGCCCAGCGCCACGCAGGCCCAAAGAATATTCTTCTTCATCCAAGGCTATTATAACAATTTTTTAATATTATTAAAAGCCCCGCCCCTTGCGGCTGTACTTGAAGTTACGCTCCAAAAGCGCTAAAATGGTTAATTATTTTTATAGAGGAAAGTTATGGTTCCAGTTTTGATTAAGGATTTGCTCACAAGCGCGCCGGACCAGCGCGCTGTCACGGTTTGCGGTTGGGTTCGCACAGTTCGCGACTCAAAGAATCTTGTTTTTGTACAGGTGAACGACGGAAGCTGCTTTGCCAACATTCAGCTTACCTTTGACCGCTCAAATCCTTCAGCCAACGCTGACGCTAATAATATAGAAGAATCTCTCAAAAAGCTTAATACAGGAGCGTCAGTAAAGGCGCAAGGCGTTTTGGTGCCCTCGCCCGCTTCCGGCCAGGCCGTCGAAGTGACCTTGGAAAAGCTTGAAGTTTTGGGCGAATGTCCGCCGGAAGAATATCCCTTGCAAAAGAACAAAATGTCGATGGAGTACCTCCGCGACAACGCATACCTCCGCGCCCGCACAAACACTTTTGGAGCGGTTTTCCGCATGAGGAACCAAATGGCCTTTGCCGTGCATTCATTCTTCCAAGAGCGCGGCTTTGTTTACATCAACGCCCCAGAAATCACTTGCTCCGACTGCGAAGGCGCGGGAGAGATGTTCCAAGTAACAACCCTTTCGCTTGAAAAAATCGCCGAGCTTGGCGTAAAGGCCGGCGCGGGCGGAATGAAAGTCGAGGACGCCCACAAAATCGTCGACTACTCAAAAGACTTCTTTGGCAAAAAAGCCTCGCTCACAGTTTCTGGCCAGTTGGAAGCCGAAACTTTGGCCACCGCGCTTAGCCGCGTCTACACGTTTGGACCGACCTTCCGCGCCGAAAATTCAAACACTCCGCGCCACTTGGCCGAGTTCTGGATGATCGAGCCCGAGATGGCCTTTTACGACCTTGACGACGACATGGACTTGCAGGAAGACTTTGTAAAGTACCTTTTGAACTGGGCCCTTACAAAATGCCGCGAAGACTTGGAATTCTTTGACAAGAGAATCCAGCCCGGCCTCATCGCCCAATTGGAGCACGTTGTCAACTCAAAGTTTGAGCGCATCTCTTACACCGACGCGATCAAGGAATTGGAAAAGCACGCCGACAAATTTGAGTTCAAGCCGTATTGGGGCTGCGACATCGCCACCGAGCACGAGCGCTATTTGACGGAGCAAATTTTCAAAAAGCCGGTGATGGTTTACAACTATCCAAAAGAAATCAAGTCATTCTACATGAAGCAAAACGACGACGGAAAAACCGTAAAGGCCTGCGACGTTTTGGTTCCCGGAATCGGAGAGCTTAACGGCGGAAGCGAGCGCGAGGAAGACTACGACAAGCTTTTGGCCGAAATCAAAAGACGCGGAATGGACGAATCGATTTACGATTGGTACCTCAAGCTCCGCAAGTTCGGAACGGTTCCGCACTCAGGATTCGGAATGGGCTTTGAGCGCCTTATCCGCTACGTTACCGGAATGGAAAACATTCGCGACGTAATTCCGTATCCCCGCGCGCCAAAATTGGCCGACTTCTAGAATTAAAGACATAAGGATTTGTTATGACCAAGTATATTTTTATTACAGGCGGAGTTGTTTCAGGTTTGGGAAAGGGAATCGCGGCCGCGTCCCTTGGACTTATTTTAAAGAGCCGCGGTTACAAAGTAATCAACCAAAAATTCGACCCCTACTTGAACATCGACCCGGGCACGATGAATCCAATCCAGCACGGCGAGGTTTTCGTCACCGACGACGGAGCGGAAACCGACTTGGACTTGGGCCACTACGAGCGCTTCACCGACGCGACGCTTAGCCAAAGCTCCAACACTACGGCCGGCCGCGTTTATCTTAGCGTCCTTAACAAAGAGCGCGAGGGCGGCTTCCACGGCGGAACGGTACAAGTAATCCCCAACATCACGGAAGAAATTTTGCGCCGCATGCTTCTTTCGACAAACGAAACCGGCGCAGACGTAATCATAACGGAAATCGGCGGAACTGTCGGCGACATAGAGTCGCTTCCCTTTATGGAAGCGATCAGGCAAATGAAATACAAGGTGGGCGAAGAGAACTGCTGCTACATTCACTTGACTTTGGTTCCCTTTATGAAAAAAGCCGACGAGCTTAAGACAAAGCCCACCCAGCACAGCGTAAAGGAATTGCAGGAATTGGGAATCAAGCCCGACGTCATAATGCTCCGCACCGAACGCGACATAGGACAGACAACCCGCGAGCGCTTGGCGGCTTTTTGCAACGTCGATTCCTCTTGCGTAATCCAAAACCTCAACGCAAAATCGATTTACGAAGTTCCCTTGCAAATGGAAAAAGAAGGCTTGGGCCAAGCCGTTTGCAAAGTTCTTGGGCTAAAAGAATGCGACTCCCAATTGGACGACTGGAAAAAGATGGTCGACCGCTTTAACAACCCCAAGCGCAAGGTCACCATCGCGCTTGTAGGAAAATACGTCGCGCTTCACGACGCCTATTTGTCAGTCGTAGAATCATTGATTCACGGCGGAATCCACAACGAGGCGGAAGTCGAAATCGACTGGGTTGACTCGGAACTTTTGACTGACGACAAAACAACCGCCGCGCGACTAAAGAACGCCGACGCGGTAATCGTTCCCGGCGGCTTCGGCGACCGCGGAATCGAAGGCATGATAAACACAGCCAAATACGCGCGAACAAAAAAGGTTCCCTACTTTGGGATTTGTCTTGGAATGCAAATCTTGGTAATCGAATACTCGCGAAACGTCTTGGGCTTGGCCGGCGCCAACTCCACCGAGATGAACAAAGAAACGCCCTACCCGGTCATCGACTTGATGCCCGACCAAAACGGAAAAATCTTGGGCGGCACCTTGCGCCTTGGAAAATACGAATGCTCCGTGGCCTCCGGAAGCTTGGTCGAAAAGGCTTACGGCTCAAAGACAATTTGGGAGCGCCACCGCCACCGCTACGAGTTCAACAACAAGTTCCGCGACGATTTGAAGAACGCGGGCTTAATAATTTCGGGAGTCAACCCTGAGCGCGACTTGGTCGAAACCTGCGAAGTTCCCGGAAATCCTTGGATGGTAGGCGTGCAGTTCCATCCTGAATTCAAGAGCCGTCCAAACAAGGCCGGCCCGCTCTTCCGCGACTTTATCGCGGCGGCGATAAAACAAGCGGCGGCAAAGAGCAAAAACTGACGGAGAATCGATGCGGTTTTCAGTAAAAAAAGTTTTAGGAATTGAAAAGTCTCGCGACGACATTCAATTCATTTTGGATTGCGCCAACATAAGGAATTCCAGAGTCATTTCGATAATCATCATGATTATGGAAATAATATGCTTTGGCATCTCATTCAACTTTGAAGTCCACATGGATCCGTCCATCCCCAACAGCTGGATGTTCCACCACAGAATCGCCTACGTCACGCTCTTTACCGCGGCGGCGCAGCTTTTTTTGTACGTGATGACACATCCGGCCGAGATGGGAAAGTTCACGCACAGGGCGCTTACGTTTAGCATAGGCGTATTCCTGACGACGCTTTCGGCCTTTGCGATTTACATTTCAATCCTTGACTATTACCTTAAAGAGCAAATTCTTGTGTTCATCACGCTGGAACTGCTTTTGGCCTGCATCTTTATGGTCAGGCCCGTTTTCTCCGTCGCGCTCATAACAATATCATTCGCGTTCTTTTATTGGCTTATGGACAAGGTGGCTGGAGTGAGCGCGGCCACAAACGTCAACTATCCGATACTTTTCGTCTTTTTTGTCATAGTGAACATAGCCCGCTACTACCAATACCTTAAGGTCGCGCGGCAAACAGTGATGAACCACGCGCTGGCCGAAAGCTTGCGCGAGTCCTCGCTTACCGACGCGCTGACAAAGTTAAAAAACCGCGCCGCCCTAAAATTACGCTTTGAAGAAATGGTCGGTTCAGAAATCACGATGATGCTGACCGACATCGACGACTTTAAAAGCCAAAACGACAAGCTTGGCCACCGCCACGGCGACGAATTGTTGGTTCGCTTTGCAAAGATTTTGCAGGCGGAATTTGGCCAAAAGAACTGCTTCCGATACGGCGGCGATGAATACATCGTTATGATTCCCAGAATCCCCGCAAAAGACTTTGACGAAAAAATTCTAAAATGCCTCTCCGCAATCGGCGACGAATTCACCTTCAGCGGCGGCTGTTCCATCGGCGCGGTAAATTCAATGGACGACCTGGACGACTTTATAAAACGCGCTGACGTAAAGCTTTACCAAGCCAAACGCGAAGGCAAGAATAAGGTGCTGGGAGAGGAAACCACAAGCGCCACTTGAAATGCGCGGTCCATTTAATTATAATTCATCTATGGAAGACACAAACAACCGCAAAAAAATCGTCGTTTTGGACTTTGGAAGCCAGTACGCGCACTTGATCGCAAAGCGCTTTAGAGCGTTGGGCTTTTATTCAGAAATCGCCTTGCCTTCAGCAAGCGCGGACGCGTTCAAAAACACAATGGGCATCGTTTTTTCAGGCGGCCCGGCCAGCGTTTACGACGAAAAAACTCCCGACTTTAATTCTGAAATATTGAATCTTGACATTCCTATTTTGGGCCTTTGCTACGGCCACTACATCGTCCAGCAGGGCTACGGCGGAAAGGTTGGAAAAGCCGACGTTGGCGAGTTTGGCTTTGCCACGCTCAACTTTGCGGAAGGAATGGGCGGCGGCTCTTCCAAATGTCCGCTCTTTAAGGGAATCAGCGGAAGCCAGCAAGTTTGGATGAGCCACCAGGACGGCGTCTTGCAAATGGGCGAAGGCTTTGAAGTCGTAGGAAGCACAAAGGACTGCCCCTTTGCAGCAACCCAAAACCTTTCAAAAAAGCGCTTTAGCCTCCAGTTCCACTGCGAAGTAAAGGACACGCCTTGCGGAAACCAAATCTTTGAAAACTTTGCCGCCTATTGCGGAATGGAAAAAAACTGGGACCAGGCAACTGTTCTTAACACGATTTTGGAAAACATCAAGCGCGACGCCGGTGACAAAAACGTTCTTCTATTCTTAAGCGGAGGCGTTGACTCAACAGTCGCCTTTGCCCTCTTGAACAAGGCGCTGGGACAAAAACGGGTTTTGGGCCTTCATATCGACAACGGCTTTATGCGAAAGAACGAAAGCGCCTCCGTCGCGGCCGCCTACAAAAAATTCGGCTTTGAAAATTTCATCGCGCGAGACGCAAGCCAAAGTTTTTTGGCCGCGATCGCAGGCCTTACCGACCCGCAAAAAAAGCGCATGGCCGTCGGCGAAAATTTCATAACGGTCCGCGACCAATTCGTCGCCGAGCAAAAGCTTGACGAGGACAATTGGCTTTTAGCGCAAGGAACGCTTTATCCCGACATCATCGAGTCGGGCGGAACAAAAAATTCCAACACGATAAAAACCCACCACAATCGCGTCGCCGGAATCCAAGCCTTGCTTGAAAGGGGAATGATAATCGAGCCGCTAAAGGATTTGTACAAGGACGAAGTCCGCTCGATCGGCAAAACTCTGGGACTTTCGGACCAACTTGTAATGCGCCACCCCTTCCCAGGACCGGGACTTTCAATAAACGTTTTGTGTTCGGAAGGAGACTTGCCCGCCGACCAAGTTGAAGAAATGAAAAAAGCGCAAGCGGAACTTGACGGCATCAAAGTGGAAGGCTTTTGCGAGCATTGCACGGCGGAACTAAAAAAATACGTTTTGCCCGTCCGCTCGGTGGGCGTGCAGGGCGACTTTAGGACATACCGCTTTCCGGCCGTCCTGCAATTCGGCGGCGACGGCGAGGCTCCTGGCTTCTTCCACCTTCCGCACAAATGGGAAAAGCTTGACGCGGCCTCGATCCAAATCACTAACGCCGCCTCGTTCATAAACCGAACAATCATTTGTCTTTACCAAAAACCCGGCGCGGAGCTTCGCTTGCAAAAAGGCTATTGTACTAAGGATAGGCTTGACCAGCTGAGAGAAGTTGACAACATCGTTTTGACGGCCCTCCACAAGTCGGGCGACTACAACAAGATTTTCCAGCACTTGACGATTGACCTTCCCTACGCCTCCGCGCCTGGCCGCGCTTCATTTGTCTTGCGGCCGGTGGTCAGCGAAGACGTAATGACGGCGCGTTTTGCCCAACTTCCGCAAGAGCTTGTGCATGAGATTGTAAAAGAAATCGCCGCGTTGGACTTTGTTGACGCGATCTACTACGACCTTACCAACAAGCCGCCGGCAACATTTGGCTGGGAATGAAATTAATCTGCGGCGCTGGCCAGCAATTCCGTCAGCATTGGAATCAGCTGCTTTTTGCGCGAGACGACGCCCTTTAGGTAGTAGACGTCGTCTTCCACCTTTGGATAGCTAAAGAGCGCCTTGTATTTTGCGTCAACAGCCAAAATCATAATCGAGTCAAGCTTAGTGATGTCGGTGACCAAAAGGGCCGCAAAGGCGCGTTTAGAAGCAACGCGGCTTGATTCAAGAATGTCCAAGAATTCTTTTTTGCGGCTCAACACATCGCCAGTGTTGTCAACTTCAATTTGGCTTACCGAATAAGAAATTTTTCCTTCCGCGTATTCCTTTAGGTCTTGGTTTATAACCTCTTTGGCGCCGCGGCCAACGATGCTGCTTCCGGCGCGGATGATTTCTTCGCCCAACGATTGCGGATCAAGGTTTGTGATCGCGCTCAAGTACTCCACGGCCTCGCGGTCAACATCAGTCGTTGTCGTTGACTTTAAGATTAGCGTGTCGCTCAAGATTCCGCAAAGCAAAAGCTGGGCGGTTTCCAAGGGAATCGAAATTTTGTTTTCGCGGAACAAGCCTGTTATCAAAGTCGATGTCGAGCCGACAGGCTTGTTGATAAAGGTAATCGGATTTTTTGTGCTGAGCGTTCCTATGCGGTGGTGGTCTATCACCTCCAAAAGCTTGTAGTGCTCAAAGCCTTCGACAGCCTGCGACGCTTCGTTGTGGTCAACAAAAACCAATTCAACATTTGGCTCGCGCAGCAAATCGCTTTCCGAAATCACGCCCAAAACCTTGTAGTCGGCGTCAACCACCGGCAAGCAGCGGCAGGGAGACTCGCGCAAAAGCGGCTTGATTTTTCCAATCGTGTCGTCCGCCCTTACCGCAGGAATCGAACGGTCGGCCATTACAATTACCGGCGTTGAGTACGCGATAAGCATAGAGGTTGACGACGTTCCGTAGGGCGAAATGATTACGCTGACGCCGTTCTTTTCGGCCTTGTCGCGCAATTCCTTAGAAAGAACGTGGCCGCTGGTCAAAACCAAAAGGCGGACCTTGGCGTCGATGCACTGCTCGTGGATCTCTGGGCGGTTGGAGGCGATGACAACCATTTGCTCGGACTTGTGCTGTTCCAGCTTGTGCACAAAGCTTTCAGTCGCCGACGAGCCTACCAAAATGCTGGCCTTAAAAAGTTCCGCCTGGTTCTTGACGATAATCGGCTGCGCCTTCATCGTTTTCATTATAAGGTCAATGCTTGTCGTCACCGGAGTTTTCTTTTCCGGGTTCATCAAAAGCAAAACGTTTTTGGCAAACTCGTTGTAGTGTAAGAGACTCTTATAGTAACCCTTGTCGTCGACAACCGGAAGCACTTGGTTTTGAGCGGAGTCGATTTTTTTCAACGCTTCCCACAAAGAAGAATTTTCGTTTACCGTGGCGCAGCCGCCTGTCATGTAAAAGGCGGTTTTAGGATTCAACTCGGAGACGTGCTCCGGAGCCTTGATCTTAAACTTATTAAAAATGTATTCGGTTTGCGGACTCAAATGGCCGGCCCTTGCAGCTACATAATTCTTATAGCCCAAAAGCTCTTTTAGCTTGGCGTAGGCGGCAGCGCTGACAACCGCGTCCGTGTCTGGATTCTTGTGGCCAAAAATGTATACAGTCTTTTCCATATTTTTCTATTCTATCACGCTTCGAGCGCTTTTTCTAGTCTTTTTTTTCCAGGCTTGATTTCATTGCGCAATAGCAATATAATAATAGGCATGAAAAAACGCTTGTTGCCGGCGGCTTTTGCGGCGCTGCTTTCGTTCGCGCTTGCCGCTCCGATGTTCGCGCAAGATTCTTCGTTTCCTCCCTCCTTTGCTTCGGAATGGAAGCAAAAAGAAATCAAGGAATTGCAAGAGGGAAAAATCGTAATCCGTAACATCCGAAAAGCCAAGCACACAACTTTAAACGACGGAGTCAACATTTACGCCGACAAAGTCCTTAAAATCGCCAGAGACATCAACGCCAACTACTTGGCCGAAATCATATACAAAATGCCAAAAGACTCAAACAAAAGCGTAATCGGCCAAGCGGTGAAAATCTTTGAAGACATAAACCTTTACAAAGACATCATTTACACCGACGAAAAAAAAGAGTCCAGCAAAAATCTTTTCCCTTTGGTGGAACAGCGTTTTAGGAACGACAAGCCCGGCTATATCCAAATCGGCTCGCACCTAAAAATGGACATGCTTTCCGACTACGACTCCGAGCTTGAAATCGAATGGGGAAAAGACGGCTTTTTCTTTCACCAGCAAAACGTCACGCCCTTGATGTGGAAGTCAATCAAAGCCGTAAAGGCCGGCAACATGATCGCGGGCATTTGCTGCTTTGAATGGAACAACGAATACTACGTTTACGCTTTGGGCGGAATCCGCGCCCCACGCATTCCATTTGTCATTGCCGAAATAGAACGGCAATTCATCGGCAGAATCGAAGACTTTACAGTCTTTTACATTAAAAAATTTGAGATAAAGCAATAGGAGCGATAGCATGCAAAGCAGCGAATACATTTTTGACCGCGCGGAATTCTTGGACCAGTTCAAAAAACTTTACGGCTCATGCGACGGAGCAAGGCTCTTTACCTCCCCCGCCAGAATCAACATTATCGGAGAGCACATCGACTACAACGGCGGAAAAGTTTTTCCAGCCGCAATCGACCGCTACATGTATTTTGCGATCCGAAAGCGGAATGACACAAAAATCATTTACAACGACTTGCAGTTTGACGGAACGTTTGAATTTGACGCAAATGAAGACTTTGCCTACAAAAAAGAAAACAGCTACGCCAACTACCTTAACGGAATTTTAAGCATCCTCAAGCGCAGGGGCTGCAAGTTTCCTTGCGGCTTTGAAGTTCTGATTTCTTCAACCGTTCCGCCGGCGGGAGGAATCTCGTCGTCAAGCGCGTTGGAATGCGGTTTTGCTTACGCGGTGTCGGAGCTTTTTGGCTTTGAAATTTCGCGCAAGGACATCGCGCTTATCGGCCAGCAAAGCGAACACGAGTTTATGAACGTAAATTGCGGAATCATGGACCAGTTCATAATCGCGACGGCCAAAGACAAAACCGCGGAATTGTTGGACTGCGCCACGCTGGACTTTGAATACATTCCCCTTATAATGGGAGACTACCGCTTTGTCGTTATGAACACAAAGAAAAAACGCCAGCTGGCCGATTCCAAATACAACGAAAGAAGGAGCGAGTGCGAAAACGCGCTTGCAATGTTAAAAGAAGCGGCCCTTCCCCTTTCTGGAGAATCGTTTTCCAACACGCGCGATTTGCCCAACCTTTGCGCTCTTACGCCGGAACAATTCTCCGCAACATCTTCTTGCATCAAAGACCAAACAATTTTGCGCCGCGCCCGCCATGTTGTAACCGAAAACGAACGAGTCATAAAAGCCGTCGCCGCGCTAAAGGCCGGAAACCTAAAACAGCTGGGAGAGCTTTTGCGACAATCCCACGCCTCCTTGCGCGACGACTACGAAGTGACAGGAATTGAATTAGACGCCTTGGCCGACGCGGCCAACGAACAAGAAGGATGCATCGGCGCCAGAATGACAGGCGCGGGCTTTGGCGGCTGCGCGATTGCCATCGTTCACAAAGACAAAATCGATTCTTTTATACAAAACGTTCAAAGCATTTACACAAAAAAAATCGGACACGAGGCAGGCTTTTTTGCCTGCTCGCCGTCCGATGGCACAGCGGAACTTCGCTAGCGCTTACTTTGCGCCAAAGGGCTCGTAGTCCTTGTTGGGATTGTAAGTGCCTTCGCGCAACTCGCCAGAGATGCTGGGGATTTCCATTTTCATTCCAGGAAGAATCAAGTTGGGGTCGTTGGGACGCGGCATCTTGCTCTTGTTGGCGTTGTAAAGGTTTTCCCACAAAAGCGGATTGTTGTAAACATACTTGCGGCCGCTGATGTTCCAGTAGCAGTCTTTTGTCTCGGCCCAGGGGCGAACGACATAGAACTGCGGAAGCGGCGTTACCTCGCGAACGCCGTCAAGAGCGTCGCTAACAGCCTTTGCGTACTGCAAGGCGCTTAGGTAGTCGCCCTTGTCATAAGACGTGTTGGCGTTGGAAAAGGCTTCCTCGGCGGCTGAATAAGCCGTGGGGAAAGTCTTGTCGGCGTTTACGCTCTTGGCCCAATCCAACTTTTTCTTGGCTTCGGCAATGGCCTTTTCGGCGTTGCTCTGAGCCAACATTTTGTCGATGTAAGCCTTAGAAAGCTCGGCGTTTTCCGCGGCCTTTGCGGCGTACTCTTCGCTCAACGCATATTCGCCGGCGTCAAGAGCGGCCTCAGCTTTTTTTGTGTATTCATTGGCAAGCTTTTGGTAAGTGTTGTTTTTGTAGCTTGCGGCAAAGGCGCTGGCCGCCATAGCCAAAACTAAAATAAACGCTATCTTTTTCATTAGTTGGCCCCCTGAACGCTTTCGTCAATCTTGATAATCTTTTCGTCGGGATTTTCAAACTCGTCTTTTTCCAAGAGAACTGTATCCTCGGCTTCGATTCCGGCAACAGGCTCGTCGCCAAGCGGCTTTTCGATGTCGGCCTGGGCGGCGTATTCGTTTGAAGCCTCAACCTTTGCCTTGGCAGCTTCTAGAGCCTTTTGCGCTTCGGCGCGCTTTGCGGCAACGTCTTTGGCCAACGCGTCAAAGTTTGCGGCGGCGTCTTTGTAGCTATTGTAGGCGCCTTCGGGATTAGAAGTGGCGTACTGCTGGTCGCCCTTGATAATCATGTTGGCGTAGTTTTTGTATTCGTCTTTGCGGGCAATCTGAGCCTTTACGGCGTCGGCGTCCTTTTTCTTTGCAAGGGCGTTTTTGCGCTCTTCGTTGGCGAATTTTTTGTAAGACTTAAAGTAAACGGCATAGTAAGCGTTGTAGGCTTCCGTCGCTTTTTTGTTGAGCGTCTGTCCCGGAGTTACGGGAACGGCTACAAGCTCGTCAAATTCAGCGATGGCCTTTTCGCCGGCGTCATAGTCAGCCTGCGAGTTTTTGGCCAAGCCTTCGTTGTCGATTCGCTCCTTAAGCTTTTTGGCTTTGGCGGCGTTGGCCAAAGCGTCGTAGCGAGCCTTGAGTTCATTGTATTCCTTGCTGTGGTCTTTTCCGTCATCAAGGGCGGTCAAAGCTTCCAAGGCGGCGTCGTTGGCGGCAAAGGCCGCTCCGTACAAATCCTTGGCGCCGGCTTCAATCGCGGCTTGGCGAGACGCTTCGACAGCGGCCAAAGAATTTTCGCTGGCAGAAACATTCTCTTCCTGTCCAAAAACTCCGCCGCCTTCTTCGGTTTCAATCTGTCCGTCAACAAGGCTGGCGGCGCCGTTATCGGTTTCCTGCGTAGTTGATTTGCACGAAGCAAACACAAACGCAAAAGCGACGCAGAAAAGCAAAACAATTTTCTTCATCAACTTTCCTCCAAAAGTGCATGTCTTTTAAATATTATAGTATATTTTAACATACTTCCCCATTAAAATCAACTTTTTTTTATAAAAGCGGCAAAAAAAGATGAAAAAAACGAAAAAAAGCGCTATCTTATATGTAAAAGGAGAAGTCTATGGACGAATTTTCTTTTAAGATTGAAGAAGAGGTTGCCGTGATTTCTAGCGGCAAAGGCGGCTGGAACCTTGAGCTGAACAAAGTTTCATGGGGAGACCGCCCCGCAAAATACGACTTGCGCCCCTGGTCGCCCGACCACCAAAAGATGGGCAAAGGCCTTACCTTTACAGAGGAAGAGCTAAAGGCGCTGAAAGAAAAGCTTTCCGCGCTTAACATCTAAGCGGGCCAGCCGTCTTCCCAAACGCCAAGGGAGGCGCCTTTTTTTACGACAATCGAATAGATTAGCGTTTGCAAAAGAGTGTCTTCCATTCCAGTTCCGCTGGAACGGATTTGCATGTCCACGCGCGAAAGCAAGGCCTTGACGGCCACAGTCTGGCCCAAAGTCCAAACTTTTGCGGCGGACGAAAACTGCGAGCGGCTTTTTTTGCTTGCAAAGCCGTTTGTCTTTAAACTAAACTCGTCGGTCTTTCCGGCGCGCTCCAAATTATGCCACGCTTCCAAGCGCCTAAAGCAATAAGTCAAGCCGGCTAAAAGCGCCACGCTGGAAGAATCCTTTGAAAGGCGAATCTTTTGCAAAATGCCCAAGGCAGTCTCAAGTCGTTCGGCGGCGCTTTTTCCGCTTTCGGCCATCGCGTCAAAAAGCGTAAAGGCGCTTTCCTCGCGGTTGTGTTCAATCAATTGGTCTACATTCTGAACGGTAATTCGCGCGCCGGGCTCAAAGCAAACAAAAAAGCGCGAGCATTCGCTCTTAAGCGCCTGCGTGTTGTTCTCCACCAAGTCCAAAATTTCTTCGCAAGCTTCGTCGTCAATCGAAAAACCGTTTTTTGAAAAATAATTTTTTAGCCAAGGAATTTTTCGGTTCTCGAACATTTCCCAAAACTGCTTTCTGTTTTCTTTTGAAACAAGCTTTTCAAGCTTTGAGTCGCAGGAAATTTCGTCGCTGACCAAAATCAAGACGCTGGCTTCTCCCGCTCCGTTGGCCCAAGCGGCGATCTTGTCAATGTCTTCCTTTTTTTTGATTGTTTCGGCGCCGTTGTAAACCACGCAAGTGGCCGCGCTAAACAGGGAGTCTGAATACAATGGCGCAAGGGCGCTTTGGGGGTCCGTCTCCACCGAGTAGTAAGTGTAGGACTCCAAGCTGCCGAATTTCTTTTTGAGGGAACTTTTTACAGCGGCCACGGCTTCGCTTCGTTCGCCGATTTCCGGGCCGCTAAAAAGATAGATTGTCGCGCTCATTGTCAGGCTAAAGGCTTAGTATGTGCGAACCAAGTTTGCCAAGATTCCGACGATGCGAACGTCAGTGCAGTAAATCGGATTAAAGGCCGGGTTTTCGGGCTGCAAGCGAATTCTGTTCTGCTCTTTAAAGTAGCGCTTTAAAGTGATCGCGTCGTCAAGAACGGCCACAACGATCTGTCCGTCAACAACGTCGCTGCGCTGCTCGACAATCGCCAAGTCGCCTTCCAAGATTCCGGCGTTGACCATGCTTTGGCCGCGAACGCGCAAGGCAAAGTAGCTTTTTCCGGGACGAATGAAGGGCTCTGTCAAAGTGACGTAGCCTTCAAGGTTTTCTTCAGAAAGGAGCGGCTTTCCGGCGGCAATCGTTCCCAAAAGCGGAACCTTGTCAACAAAAAGCTTTGGATCCTTTTGGCGTTCGTCAACCAAAATGCGGATCGAGCGCGACTTTTTTTGCACAAGCGAAATGTAGCCTTTCTTTTGCAAGGCAACCAAATTGTCTTGAACGGCGCGGATTGACTTTCCAAAATGGTCGCTGACTTCGCGAACTGTGGGAGGATAAGCGTTTTCGTCAATAAAGTCCGCGATGTAATTTAAAACATTTTTTTGAACTTGTGTTATCTGTTTCATATAATCCTCCTTTTTTATTCTTCTTCGAATTTTCCTTCAAACAATTTTTCAATCGCGTTGGCGGCGTCCTGTTCGTCGCTGCCCTCTACCTTAAGGGTGATCGTAGTGTTGTAGCCGGCGGCCATTGTAATAACGCCCATAATTGACTTGGCGTTTACAGCGATAGAATCTTTTTCAAGCGTGATTTCGCTTTGGAACTTATTGGCCAACTGGGCAATAAGCGAAGCCGGGCGCGCGTGGATTCCAGCGCGGTTCTTTACTGTTAAAATTTTCTCGATCACAATGTCCTCCAAGGGCTATATTTTTTTAATACGAATCTTCCGTTCCGTAATAAGCGGCCTGCGCGTCGCCAGTCTCAATCCATTTAAGGATGTTCTGGTTAAAGTCGCGGGCGCTGTTGTATCCCATCTTCTTAAGGCGTTCGTTCATCGCGGCCGCCTCGATAATAATAGGCAAGTTTCGTCCGGGTTTTACCGGGATTTCGATTGACGGAATCTTTACGCCAAGCATGTCGGTTTCGCGGGCGGCGGTTCCCAAGCGGTCGTAAACCTTGTTGGGGTCCCATTCCTCCAATTCAACGACAAGCTGAATCTCTTTTTGTTCGCGGATGGCGCCGATTCCGTAAAGCTGGGAAATGTTGATGATTCCCAAACCGCGAATTTCCATATGGTGGCTGATGAGGGCGTTGGCTCCCCTGCCAAGAATAGTGTTTCCGTTTACGCAGCGGATTTCAACAATGTCGTCGGCTACAAGGCGGTGGCCGCGCTCGATAAGCTCAAGCGCCGTCTCGCTTTTTCCTACGCCGGAATGTCCGCCCAACATAATTCCTACGCCGTAGACCTCTACCAAAACGCCGTGCAAAGTTTTATGCGGCGCGAAAATGTTTGAGAAAACGCGGGTTAGGCGCGCCATAAATTCCGACGATTCCAAGTCAGTCTTTAAAACGGCGCAGCAAGCCTCCTCGGCGATTTCGATGAACTCCGGAGTGGGCTCGCGGTTTGAGGAAAAAATGCAGCAAGGAATTTGGTAAGAAAAGAGCTGACGGATTGTGTCCGTTCGGCCCTCTTGCGAAAGCTTGTTAAGATAAGCGACTTCTCCGCGGCCAAAAAGCTGGACGCGGTTGTAGGCAAAGGCTTCAAAAAAACCGGAAAGGCCCAAGCCCGGCCTGTTGATTTCCGGAACGGTCAACTCTCTTGAAAGGCCCCTTCGTCCGGCGACGCAAGTCAAGTTGATCGCGTCATGTCCCGACAAGTCAAGGTTCAAGAGGTCTAGAACTGTCCACGTTTTTTCGGCCATATTGTATACTATACACAATTAGCGGCGGCCGTGTCAAGACCGCCGCAAGTTCCGCCGTTTACTTGCCCTGGATTTTGTCTTTCTCTTTCTTGATCTTGTTGTCCAAAACGTCCATAACCTTGTTCAAGGCGGCCGCAAAGTCAAAGTCTTCGGCGGCTACATGGGCCTGGGCGCCCCAGCGGAAGTTTGTCGTGATGTCAAAAGAATACTGCTTGTCATGCTTTACTTGCGCGATCAAGTCAATAATCAAGTCGTCGGCGTAGTCAACGCGCTTCAACTTTTTTTCTATCATGTCCGACTGCTTTTGTTCCAATTCAAATCCCACTGCTTTTACTGTCTTTGTCATATTAAGCTCCTTGCAAAAAGTAAATTTCGCGCCGATTTACGCGATGTTTCCATTATATCATGAGTGTAAAAATAAAGCAAATTTTTTTAGCGTGAATACGAGGATTCGATGTTCATTTGGGAACGGTACTTGGCGACGGTGCGGCGGGCAATCTTGATTCCGCGCTGGGCCAAGGCGTCGGCCAGTTTTTGGTCGCTCAATTTTTTATGGGGATTCTCTTCCAAAATCTTTTGAAGTTGGTATTGCGCGCTTTCTTTTGAGGAATCGGCGACGGCTGAAGAAAAAAAGTATTTTATCGGAAAAACGCCCCACTGGCACTGCAAATATTTGGACGACGCCATTCGCGATACCGTGCTTTCGTGGACGCCGATTATCGCGGCTATGTCCTGCTGTTTTAGGGGAACGATGTTTCCCGGGCCGTTTTTAAAGAATTCGATTTGCCTTTGAACGATCGCGCAAGCGGCCTTTGCGATCGTGTTTTCCCTGTACTCGATGCCTTCCAAAAATATTTTTGCCTGGCTGATCGCGGCTTTTGCAAACTCGGACTTTTTCTTGGCCGCGCAAAAGTCCGGCGATATTCTTATTTGGGGAATGACCTTGTCAGAAATCCTTATTTTAAAGCAAGCGCCGTCGTCACGCAAAACGCTGCGCTTTTCGTAATCTATACCTTCTTTAACGCCGGCAGCTTCTTCCAAAACTCTTTCGACATAAATGTCCGGCGCCACATACTGGGTTTCTTCTTGCGAAAAATCGCGGGCAGGAAGAGGATCTAGGCTCCTTACAAAATAAAGCGCCCTGTCAACGTCCTCCTCCGTAATCTTTTCCAAAAAAGAAAAGTCCTCTTTGCCGAACGAAAGCTTTTTTTGCGCCGCCAAAAACGCCTCTATCTTTTCCAAAATCTTTTGGCTTTGCGGCGGATTCAAAAAGTCAATGTGGCCGTCAAGCAAAAAAAGCGCCAAGCGCGGCGCGTCGCCTTTTAGGCGAGCTTGCAGCAAAAGGCTTTTTTCAACGTTTTCGACGCAGATTCCAGGAGGGTCAAGGTTTTGAACAATGTTGACGCATTCTTCCAAAAGCTTTTGGCTTTCGCCGGCCTTTTTGTCAACAAGCGTGGACGGGGCCAAAATATAAAAGCCGCGCGAGTCCAAGTTTGCGATTATCTTTTTGCAAAGCTTTTTTTTGGCTTGGTCAAGCGGAAGAATGTTGATTTGTTCGGTCAAATGCGAAGAAAGGCTTTTTCTTTCGTCAGGCCGGCTTTCCAAAATTTCTTGAAAGGCCTCGGACTTTTGTTCGCCCAAGGACGACGCGACGCCTGTTCTTATGTTTCCGCCGGGAAGATTCTTGTAGCGGGCGCTTGTCACGCCGTTTTCAAAATTGTCCGAAACGATTTCTAGCGCGGGATTTTTTTCAAGCTGCTTAAGGATTTCTTGGCGCAAGTCGGCCGCCGGCATTGAAAGCAATTTTAAAGACTGAATTTGCTTTTGGCTCATGCGCTGCGCCTGAATTTGAGTAGCCTTTTGCTGTTGAGACATTCCCATCGCCATTCCTTCATTCTAGCGCATTTTTGCAAAATGTGATAGTATAAAAGAATGACAGACTTTACAAAATACGGACTTAGCGTCCCGGAAATTCTTTTTCCAAAAAATATCGACACTAAAACTTGGAGCGTCGTTGCCTGCGACCAATACACGCAGGACAAAGACTATTGGGCAAAAGCCGCAAAAATCGCGGGAGACAAGCCGTCAACCTTAAACTTGATATTTCCCGAAGTATACTTGAACGACGAGGGAAAGGCGGAACGCATTCAAAAAATAAAAAAGGCGATGGCCTCCTACATTGACGGCGGAGTTTTTGACGCGCCCAAAAAAGCCTTTGTATACGTTGAGCGAACCACCGCTTACGGCCGAACAAGAAAAGGCTTGGTCGCCGCGCTGGACTTGGACACCTACGAATGGAAGCCCTTTAGCAACGCCCTTACCCGCGCGACCGAGGCGACGATTTTGGAGCGCATTCCGCCCAGAATGGAAATCAGGCGCGGCGCCCCGCTTGAGCTTCCGCACATAATGCTTTTGGCCAACGACCCCGGCCATCTATTGGTCGAAGGAATCGGCGACAAAATAAAGGCTCGCGGCGACAATCCCCTTTACCAGGGCGACTTGATGCAAGAAAGCGGCTCGATAAAAGGCTGGGCCGTCGCATCCGACGACGACCTTAAGGCCGTGGAAGAAAGCTTGCAAAAACTTTACCAAGCCGGAAGCAAAAACGGCTCGACATTCTTGTTCGCGGTCGGCGACGGAAACCACTCCCTTGCAACGGCAAAGGCCGTTTGGGAAGAAGAAAAAAAGCGCTTGCAAGAATCAGGCGCGGCGGCGCAAATCCAAGCCAGCCCCGTCCGCTACGCGCTGGTGGAAATCGTAAACATCTACGACTTAGGCCTTACCTTTGAGCCGATTCACCGCGTCGTCTTTAGCAAAACCGGCGGAACGGAATTTGAGGCGCTGATAAATTTCCTCAAAGAAAAACTGGGCGGAACTATCGTTCAACAAGAAAGCAAAGAAGCCCTGGAAGAAGCGGTGAAAAATTCAAAGGCGGACTTTGGCTTTTACTACAAGGAAAACGGCGCGCAAAAACGCCTCCTCTTAAAGACAAAAATCACGGACTTGGCCGTAAGCCGCTTTCAGCCCGCTCTTGACGACTTTATCAAGGCAAACGGCGGAACGGAAATCGACTACATTCACGGAGCCGACGAAATCTTTAGACTGGGAGAAAAAGACGGAGCGTTGGGAATGCTTCTTCCGCCTGTGGCAAAAGCCTCTTTCTTTGACACAATCGGAAGCCTGGGTCCCTTGCCGCGAAAAAGTTTTTCAATGGGAGAAGCCAGCGAAAAGCGCTTTTACTTGGAAGCGCGCCGACTTTTTAATTAGAAACGAAAGCTAAGCCTCAAGCCAGTCTTTTACCGGCTGGACAAGGCTTTCCATCGCGATAGGCTTTTTGAACAATTTTTGCGCGCCCAAGCTAAGCGCCCGATCTTCCAAACCGGCGTCCTGCAAGGCTGTGACCACAAGAATTTTTGGGCGGCCAAAAGAGTCGTCCTTGCTAAGGCGCTCGCACAAAGAAAAGCCGTCAACGCCCGGCAAATCCAAGTCAAGAATCACAAAGCCAGGCTTGGCCTGCGAGCAAATCGCTCCGGCTTCAAAGCCGTCAAAGGCTTGGAATATTTCCACGCCTTCAAAAGTCTTTTCCAAATATTTCGCGACAACAGAGTTAAGGCCCTTGTCGTCGTCAACGATTAAAAGTGTCTTTGATTGATTTTTATTTTTCTGCGCCGCGGCTTCGGCGATTTCTTGCGGAACTTGCATTTTACGGCTGGCCATAAAGTCCGCCAAATCTTCGGGATAAACGCGGTATTGGCCGCCAGGGGTTTTAAAGGCCTTTAAGTGGCCAGACTTGATCCAATTGATGGCTGTTTGGTTAACAACGCCGCAAAGACGGGCTACCTCTAACGCTGAATAAACAGGTCTTTTACGTCTTTTTTCCATATCTCCATTCTATCAATTATCTCTATTTATGGCAAGAGCTTTAAGCGCGGCGGCGGTCATTTTGTAGGAAAAGCCCGCGCGGGTCATGGCGGCCATAAGCTTGTCGCCTTGATAGCCGCGGGACAAAAACTTTTTGACGGCGCGCGCGCAAATTTCTTCTTCGTTGAATTCCTCAAAAAAATCGTCAACGGCTTTTTTTGACGTTTCCTTGCTGATGCCGCGCGCCCCAAGCTCGGCTAAAAGGCGGGTCCTGCCCTCTTGGTGTCCGATGCGGCGCGAGTTGAGCCAGGCGCGGGCGAATCTTAGGTCGTCCAAAAGCCCCCGCTCCTCCAAAGCGTCCAAAACGCCCTCTACCGTTCCCTTTGAAAAGCCTTTTTGCAAAAGCTTTCGTTCCAGGCCGGAGCGGCATTGCTCGCAGCGGGCCAAAAGCGCCAAAGCCTTTTGGGTGGCAGCCGCGGCTTCCCTTGCGGCGGGAGATTCTGTTTGTGTTTGGTCGAAATTTTCTTGGTCTTGCATACTTTTTGCGCAAAAAAAAGCCCCCGCCAAGGCAGGAGCTTTTGTTGGGCCAAAATCGCAGTTTAGCGTTTGCTGAACTGGAAGCGGCGGCGGGCGCCTTTCTGACCGTACTTTTTGCGTTCAACCATGCGGCTGTCGCGAGTAAGGTATCCGTTGGCCTTAAGGGCTGTGTGAGTGTCCTGGTCAACCTGGAGCAAAGCGCGGCTGATTCCGTGCAAGCAAGCGGCTGCCTGGCCGTTCAATCCGCCGCCCTGAACTGTAATCAAAATGTCAAACTTGTTGTCGTTTGATGTTACCAAGAGGGGCTGGTGAACGACGCGGACCTGTTCCTGAGTGGCAAAGTAGTCCTTAATGTCCTTTCCGTTTACAACGATTTTGCCTGTGCCTTCGCGCAAGAAAACGCGGGCTGTGGCTGTCTTTCTTCTTCCTGTTCCGATAGCGATATTTTTTGTGCTAGCCATTTCTATTCTCCTCTACTCAAACTTCCAAGGGCTTGGGGTTCTGCGGTGTGTGCGGATGCTCCGCTCCAGCGTAGATTCTGAAGTTCTTGCACAAGCGGCGGCCAAGAATTCCGCCGGGGAGCATGCCTTCAATGGCCAAGCGCATCGGATCTTCCGGATGGCGCTGCAAAAGCTTTTCGTAGGTGAACGTCTTGAGTCCGCCAACAAAGCCTGTGTGATGATGGTAAAGCTTTTCCTTTTCCTTGGCGCCAGTTACGACAGCCTTGGCAGAGTTGATTACGATTACAAAGTCACCCATCTCCTGGTTGGGAGTGTAAGTGGCCTTATTCTTTCCGCGAATGACAGAAGCGGCCTTGGCGGCAACGCGTCCGAGCGGCTTTCCGGCGGCGTCAATGATGTACCACTGGCGAGCCTGTTCCTTTTCGTTTACAAAAATAGTTTTCATACTAAAACCCTAAAAATATAAAATTTTATATGCTCCCTCAAATTTTGCATCAAATTTGGGTCGCGGCCAACGATGAGCGGTCATTGGCTTTACGGGGAATGATAGAATATCAGTTTTGGCGAAAAGTGTCAATACTTGCAAAAGAATTTGCAAATTCGCCAAAAATGTGGTAATATAGAAAAATGACACAAAGCAACGACAGCCGCGAGAAGGACTTGCTTCTTGCAAAGGAAATACAAATGTCGGCCATGCCGCAGGTTTTTCCAGCCTACCCTGGCCGGCCGGAATTTGACATTTACGCAAAAATGACGCCCGCCGACCAAGTTGGAGGCGACTTTTACGACTTTTACTTTGCCGGAGAGGACAAACTGGCCATTTTGGTCGCCGACGTTTCCGACAAGGGAATCCCGTCGGCCCTCTTTATGATGAGGGCAAAAACCCTGTTAAAAAGCTTGATCGAGTCGGGCCTTGGCCCGGCCGAAGTCTTTAAGAGCGCCAACGATTCCCTCTGCCAAGGAAACGAAATGGGAATGCTGCTTTCGGCTTGGCTTGGAATCGTGGACTTAAAAAAGGCCGCGGTAACCTACTCCAACGCCGGCCACAAGCCGCCGCTTTTGCTAAAAGAGTTTGACTCGCAAAAACGTCTGGCCGAGGCAAAAGGCTGCATGCTAGGAGCGATGCCCGGCCTTGAATACCAAGAAAGCCAAGCGACGCTGGAAAACAACGACCAAATATTTTTGTGGACCGACGGAATCACAAGCGGCCAAAACAAGGCCGGCGAATCTTTTGGCGAAAACCGACTTTTTGACCTTTTGGAAGCCAACAAGAAAAACGGATGCCAGGCCTTGTGCCAAAAAGCGCTTGACGCCGCCCAAGAATTCAGGGGCGGCCATCCGCAAGACGACGACATCGCGCTTTTGTGCTTTAAGTTCAACTATCGCGTGATGAACGGACAAATCGAATACAACGACGTAGTTGAGCAAGCGGTGGAATTCGCGCTTAAAGCCCACCGCGACGCAAAGCGAAAGTCCAACGGCGTTCCATACATTTTGCATCCGATCGAGGTGGCCGCGATCTCGGCCCGTCTTACAACCGAGCGCGAAGTGATGGCGGCCGCATTGCTGCACGACACAGTTGAGGACGCCGGCGTCACCCGCGAACAGCTTATAAAAAAGTTTGGCCCGCGCGTCACCGAACTCGTTCTTGCCGAAACCGAAGACAAGCACCGCGAAATGTCGGCGTCCGCCTCTTGGAAAACGCGCAAGGAAGAGTCAATCAAAGACTTGCGCGCCACAAGCGACGTTGGCGTAAAGGCGATGTGGCTTTCGGACAAGCTTTCAAACTTGCGCTCGCTTTACGACGACTGGCGCAAAAAAGGAAGCGGCGTTTGGCAAGTCTTTAACCAAAAGGACCCGGCACAGCACGCTTGGCTTTACAAAAGCATCGTTGAATGCTTGGGCGAGTTTAAGGACACGCCGGAATACAAAGAGTACAACAATATTTGCGCCGAAGTCTTTGGCGACCTTTGGTAACATTAGGAGGAGATAAAAATGGAAAACGTTGAGACAAAATTTGAGGGCGGAATTTTCACCGCAAACCTTAGCGGACACATCGATTCAACAAACTCGGCGCAAGTTGAGGAAGCGCTTAAAGCCGCGGCGGAAGGAAAGGAAATAGCGTCGTTCATTGTTGACGCAAAGAATCTTGATTACATTTCCAGCGCGGGACTCCGCGTCATTCTTTCGCTAAAAAAACAGTACAAAGACTTTAAGGTAATCAACGTAAAGAGCGAAGTCTACGAAGTCTTTGACATGACGGGCTTTACTCAAATGATGGAAATCCAAAAGGCCTACAAGACCGTTTCTATCGAAGGCGGCGAAGTTATCGGCGAAGGAAAGAACGGAATCGTTTACCGCATTTCGCCCGACACAATCGTAAAGGTTTACAAAAACCCCGACGCGCTTGACGAAATCAAAAACGAACGCGAGCTTGCCAAAAAGGCCTTTGTCAACGGAATTCCGACAAGCATTTCTTACGACGTCGTTCAAGTTGACGGAAAGTACGCCTCAATGTTCGAGATGCTTGAGGCCGACAACATTTCAAAGAAAATCAACAGAGAGCCGGACAAAATCGACGAGTTCGCAAAGGCTTCGGTTGACCTGTTGAAGAAAATCCATTCGGTAGAGCTTAAGCCCGGCGAGATGGTTGACGCAAAGTCCGACTACCTAAAGCGCGCCGAACGCTTGCAGGGCCACTTGGCCCCGGAAGTTTACCAAAAGCTTTGCGACTTGGTAAAAGCGATTCCCGAAAACTACCACATCAACCACGGCGACTACCACATCAAAAACCAAATGTTCCTTAAGAGCACTGGCGAGCTTATGCTCATCGACATGGACACCCTTTGCTTGGGCGACCCGGTCTTTGACTTTGGCTCCCTCTTCAACGCCTATGTAGGCCGCGAGATGGTCGTTCCCGGAAACAACAAGGAGTTCTTGGGCATCACCGCCGAGCAGGGAAAAGTTTTCTGGAACAAGACTTTGGAATTTTACTTTGGAACGACTGACAAAGCCAAGCTTGAAGAAATCGAGCGCCGCGCGATGATCGTGGGCGAGCTTAGATTGATGGCAAAGGCGATCAAATCCTACAAGGGAACCGACTACGGCGAAAAGCAAATCGCCGGCAGCAAGGAACTCTTGGAAAAGGCCGTTCCGCTTGTCAGCGACTTGTCACTGGCGAACATCTAAAAAAAAATCCGCGGCAAATGCCGCGGATTTTTTTTTGCGCTAAATCATTCGCGCTTAGTTGTTTTTGGCAGCTTCCTGCTCTTCCTTTTTAGCCTCGCTCTTGTCCTTGATGTCGGCAAAGCCGATCAAGATGGCGATAAGGCCGATAAAGGCGCTGAAGACTGGCAAGGAGCCTTTTAAGAAGTAAATCACGTTCTCGCCCCAATTCAAAGGCATTGAAGGCAAAACGCTGAACACTGTAAAAGCGATAAAAAGAATTCCTAAAATCAAAGCGATCATATCACTCTCCTTAATTAGTCAGCAGTAACAGGATTGTTGGCAAAATCATAGCCGATTCTGTAAAGCTTGTTTCCGCTAAAGAAGTCGTTTGTAAGCTTTACGATTGTTCCGGACAAGATCAAGAGAGAGATGATATTCGGGATGGCCATCAATCCGTTAAAGATGTCGGCGATTGTCCAAACGGCGCTGATTGTCATGTAAGGTCCGATGAATACGGCGGCGATGTAAAGCCAGCGGTAAATCTTTACCGGAAGCATGTTTCCGCCAGAAAGGTATTCGATGCAGCGCTCTGAGTAGAAGTCCCAGCCCAAGATTGTCGTAAAGGCGAACAATACCAAGCAAACCATCAACAAGAATGAGATGACTACTTTGGGAACTACAGGCAAGAGCATTTGGAAAGCGGCGTTTGTAATGGCAAATCCCTTAAAGCCCAACTCGGGAACCCAAGAGCCTGACATAACGATTACCAAGCCTGTGATGGAACAGATTACGATTGTGTCAAAGAAAGTTCCGGTCATAGAGATGATTCCCTGCTGAACGGCGTGCTCAACCTTCGCTGTCGAAGCGGCGATAGGAGCGGAACCCAAACCGGCTTCGTTGGAGAAGATGCCTCGGGCGATACCCTTTTGCATGGCCACGATCATAGCGCCGATCGCTCCGCCAACGGCCGCCTTGAATCCAAAGGCGCCCTGGAAAATCTGCTCGATGGCTCCCGACAACTTTGACAAGTTGCACAAGATGGCGAACAAGCCGAGGACTACGTAAATCACCGCCATGGCGGGAACAATTACACCGGCTACGCTAGAAATGCGCTTGAGGCCGCCGATGATTACCAAAGCGGCAAGAACGGCCAAAACGATTGAGGCGACTACAACGACTGTGCTGTATGTTCCGATTCCGCCGACTGTGATTGTGGAAAGGTTTGGAGTGACAGTTCCGGCGAATGTCTCAACGGCGCTTGTGATAGAGTTGATCTGAGTGAAAGTTCCGATTCCGAACAAGCCTACCATAGTTCCAAAGATGGCAAAGAGAACGGCGAGCAATTTTCCCAAGACGGGGAACTTGGCGCCGACGCCTTTTTCGCAAGTGTAGAAGGGGCCGCCCAAAACGTGGCCGTCAGAGCCTTCCTGGCGGAAGTGGATGGCGAGCAAGCACTCGGCGTACTTTGTGGCCATTCCCAAAAGGGCCGCGAGCCACATCCAAAAAAGGGCTCCGGGTCCGCCGACGCCGATGGCGGTGGCGACGCCTACGATGTTTCCAGTTCCGATTGTGGCGCTCAAAGCGGTGCACAAGGCCTTAAAGCTAGAAAGCTCGCCGCCGTCCCCTTTTTCAGACTTTCTGAAAATAGAAGAAATGGCGAACTTGAGCTGGGAGAACTGAACTCCGCGCAAGATAACCGTAAGGAAGATTCCCGTTGCGAGAATCAAAATGATTAGCGGCAAGCCCCAGACAAAGTCGTCTATGGCGCCCAAAATTGAGTTGATTTTTGCGAACATACGCACCCCATCAATTTGAAATTAGTTTGTCTAATTTTAGCAAAATTGGAGCGCTTTTTCAAGAGCGTTAGACAAGCGCGGCGGCGTCCTGCGGATCCAAAGGCCTTCCCCAAATGTAGCCCTGGACATAATCGCAGCCGATTTGCCTTAAAGTGTCAAGCTGGTCTTCCGTCTCAACGCCTTCTGAGATTACCTTTAGGTTAAGGATGTGGCCGATCGAAATGATTGTGGCAACGTATTGCTTTGACGATTCGCTTGAATTCATTACGTCGATAAAGGATTTGTCGATCTTTAGCATGTCCGCCGGGAACTTGTTCAAGTAGCTTAGCGAAGAGTAGCCGGTGCCAAAGTCGTCGATGGCCACCTTGACTCCCATCGCCTTTACTTGCTTGATGCAGGCAAGGGCCTTGTCGGCGGAATCAATCATAATCGACTCGGTGATTTCGATTTCCAAATTGTCAGGAGCAAGGCCGCTTTCGGCCAAAACTTCCCTAAGCTCGTCGATAAAATTGTTCTTCATCAAATGGCGGACCGAAACGTTCACGCAAAGCGTCAAGCCGGCGCCCTTTTCCTTGATTATGTCCGCGATAAATTTGGCCGCTTTTTTGAACACGCAAACGTCAACCTTGTCAACAAGGCCAAGCTCCTCGGCGACAGGAATAAAATCCAAGGGGCTCACCAGGTTTCCTTCCGAGTCCCTCATTCTGGCAAGAGCCTCAAAGCCGCGCAGCTTTTTGTCCATGTCGTATTGGGGCTGAAGCTGGAAGTGGATTAAATTTTGGTCCAAGGCGGAGCGGATTTTTCTTTCTATTTCCAGGGTTTTTCCGCCGTGAACATGGCTGGCCATGTAATGGATTATGTCGTTGACGCCGCCCCTTCGCTTTACTTCGTGCATGGCCGCGCTGGCGCAAGCCAAAATAGAGCTGGCGCTGTCGGCGTCGTCGGGGAACTCCGCGTAGCCGAATCCCGCTCCCATGTAATAGTCGCAGTCGTCAATCGTAATCTTGCGCTCAAGCTCGGACTTAAAGCGGTTTATCGTGTTGACGATGTCTCCCCTTGTCCTGTAGCCGCTGATTACGATGAAAAAATCGTCTCCGCTAAGGCGGGCCACAAAATCATTCGTGTCGGTAATGCGGGCGTCAATCAGCGCGGTCCAACGCTTGGCGATTTCTATAAGGGCCTTGTCGCCGGTTTCGTGGCCCATTGTGTCGTTTATTCCCTTAAAGTTGTTCAAATCCACCGAAACTACGGCAAACTTGACCCTTCTGGTTACGTAAGACTCTATCAACTCCATGCAGGCAAAGCGGTTGGGAAGGCCGGTAAGGCGGTCGGTTATGGCTTGCGTCAAAATCCTTCGCTGGTACTTGTGAACCCGGGCGTGGTTTATGTAAACGACTGTCACGGCCACAAGAGCCAAAAGGTTTGAAAAGGCTCCGGGAATCGTTGTGTAATTGTGGCGGACCAGCATTCCCGCGGCAAGCATAGGAAACTGCGCCAAAAGAATAACGATAGAAGTAATAAAGCCAACGCGGCCAAAAAGAACCGCCAGCAAAATCAAGCAAACGTTGGAAAGGGAAGAATAAACGCCGGCAAAGGCTTGCATCGGTATGCGGGCGCCCAAAAGGAAAACCATAGAATGGTCGCTGGCCACCTTTCTTAAAGCGACCGAAGTGGCGATATACAAGGCCAAGAGCAGCAAAAAGATGATTTTAGGAGTGTCTTTTTTATGGGAAAGCCTTCTTAACGTCTTATTGACGTCATTGGCTCCACCCTGGTCAAAACGTTTTTTTCTCATGCGACAAGCCCCCATTCCGATCGAATCCGCTTTGCTATTATAACCCAATTATTGCAAAAAAGCAAGAAAAGCGCTATTATTGCCGTTAAATTCTATATGTATCGAGGCGAATATGATTTCTTGGGAAAATCTTGACACTCTTTCAAGCTTTAAAAAGCTCCTTTCGTTGAAGAACGCGGTTTCTCTAAAGGCCGTTTTGGGCGGCGCGGACGGAGCCAAGCGCGTAAAGGAATATTCCGTTCCTATGGCGGAAGGCTTGACATACAACTACGCGGCCAAGCAGGTTGACCAAAAGGTTTTGGACGTTTTGGCGGACTTGGCCAAGGAAGCCCAGCTTTGCGAAAAGTTTGAGGCGCTCTACAACGGCGAGGTTGTCAACACAGGCGAAAAGCGCATGGTATTGCACCAGCTTACCCGCGGCCAGCTTGGAAAAGACGTTATGGCCGACGGAAAGAACAAGCGCGAGTTTTACGTTAACGAGCAAAAGAGAATCGCGGACTTTGCCGACAAGGTTCACTCAGGAAAAATCGTCAACGAAAAGGGCGAAAAATTCACGACAGTTTGCCAGATCGGCATCGGCGGCTCGGACTTGGGACCGCGCGCGATGTACTTGGCCCTGGAAAACTGGGCCAAGGCCGGCGGCAAGTTCAAGATGGAAGCCAAGTTCATCTCAAACGTTGACCCCGACGACGCCACAAGCGTTCTTAAAAGCATCGACGTTTCAAAGACGATTTTCATTTTGGTTTCAAAAAGCGGAACGACGCTGGAAACTTTGACAAACGAGTCTTTCGTAAAGGACGCGCTCAAAAAAGCCGGCCTTGACGTTTCAAAGCACATGATCGCCGTAACAAGCGAGACAAGCCCCTTGGCCCACAACCCCGACTACATGGAAGCCTTTTACATGGACGACTACATCGGAGGCCGCTACTCGTCAACTTCAGGCGTGGGCGGAGCGGTTTTGTCGCTCGCCTTTGGACCGGAAGTCTTTGCCTGCTTCTTGGAAGGAGCGGCCGCCGCGGACAAGACCGCCACGGAAAAGGACATCCGCAAAAATCCGGCCATGCTCGACGCGCTTATCGGCCTTTACGAGAGAAACGTTCAGGAATATCCTTCAACTGCGATTCTCCCCTACTCTCAGGGACTGTCCCGCTTCCCCGCGCACTTGCAGCAGCTTGACATGGAGTCAAACGGAAAGAGCGTAAACCGCGACGGAAAGAAAATCGACTACGTCACCGGCCCCGTGATTTTTGGCGAGCCGGGCACCAACGGCCAGCACTCATTCTACCAACTTTTGCACCAGGGAACAAACGTAATCCCGCTCCAGTTCATCGCCTTTAAGGAAAACCAGGCCGAGAACGACGTTGACATCCAGGGCTCAACAAGCCAGCAAAAGCTTTGCGCCAACGTCACCGCGCAAATCATCGCCTTTGCCTGCGGAAAGGACAACGAAAACCCCAACAAGTTCTTTGCCGGCGAGCGCCCGTCAAGCTTGATTTACGGAAAGCGCCTCACTCCCAAAACCTTGGGCACTCTCTTGGCGCACTTTGAGAACAAGGTAATGTTCCAAGGCTTCTTGTGGAACATCAACTCATTCGACCAGGAAGGCGTCCAGCTTGGAAAAGTTTTGGCAAAGACAGTCTTGGCCAAGCAGTACGACGGCGCGTTGAAGGAATATGCGTCGTTGTTGGGATTGTAAGTTTTTGAACTGAAATCGGTCACTGACCATAAAGACGCCCGCGCTGTTGCGCGGGCGTTATTTTTTTGCGCGGATTGTTTTCAAAACTAGAAAGCGGCGGCTCGGCCAATCACACCAGCCCGCCGTACGGGATGCCAAAGCGCGCGCACATCGCGCGGTACTCGCTTTCTTGCTCGCGCGTGGCGGCGGTAAAGAAAAAGCTTTTGTCGGCGGGCGCGTTTTGGTCTTGCGAAACGGCTTGGCCCTGCGAAGAATTTTTGTCACGACCAAAAAGCGCCGCCCCATTCGTGCCAGCGCCGCCGTCCGTTTGCGCCGCATCCTGGTCAGGAACCTGTCCCGGAAAGACGCGCAGCGCTTGGTTGGCAACGCCCTCTCGGCTGTCAATGACGCGGACCTTGTCGCCCGCCGCCGCCTGAATGTCGTCAGCGATGTGGGTAAAGTGGGTGCAGCCCAAAATGATTGTGTCGCAATCGTTGGCGGCAAAGTAGTCCACGGCGGGGCGGACTGCCGCCATTCGTTCCTCGCGGCTTGCGGTGAACAACTTCTTTTCTATAAAATCAATCAAGTCCGGGTCGCCGCGCTTAAAGACCGCGCAGTCGCTTGCAAAGTCGTCAATCAATTTTTGGCTGTAGGGATGGCTTACCGTCGCGTTTGTGGCCAAAAGGCCCACGCGCTTGTTGGCCGTCACCTTGGCCGCAAGCTTTATGGCGGGAACCGTTCCAACAATCGGAAGGCTTGGAAAAAGGGCGCGCAAGTCGTCAAGCGCGGTCACGCTGATTGTGTTGCAAGCGACGACCAGGGTTTTGGGATTCCACTTTTCTTGCATAAGGCGAACGGCTTGCGCGGCGGCGGCGGCGACTTCTTTTTGCGTTTTTTGTCCGTAAGGAAAGTGGGCGGTGTCGCCAAGATAAACGCATGACGCCGCCGGAACTTTTTCCTTAAGAGAAAGCATGTATGGAATGCCGCCTGTTCCGCTGTCCAAAAACGCAAAGTCAACGCCCATAATTTTTCCTCGCCGCCTCTCAACCAAAAAGGGAATTAAAGGCGTCGCGCGCCGCGTCCGCTTTGGACTGCCCGCCGTTCTGGCCTTGCAAAGATTTCCACTTGGAATTTTTTCCGGCCCTAAAATGCTCGCAAAAATTGGTGCGCTCTTTGTCGGCGACAAGTTCGTCAACCGTTTCGTGGCAGTCAAAGTGGCTTCCCGGCGCGTAAAAGGCGCAACCGCGGCAGGAATGCAAGTCCGCTCCGCACGACGCGCAAGTCGAGCTTCTGTAAACTTCTAGAGAAAAATCCTGTTCCGCTCCGCATTTCCAACACATTGTCGCGCCTCCTTTGTCGCCGCTCGCTATCTTGTTTGCCTTATCGAGCCCATGCGCAGGCGCTTTTCGCGCACATCCGACAAATAATTCACTAGGCCGGCGGCGTCTTCGTTGGAAATCATTTTTTTCATCGCCGCGATTTGCCTTTCAAAATTTTCGATGTGGGCGCAAAGCTTTTCCTTGTTCAGCATAAAAAGCTCGGTCCACAAGGGCGCGTTTATCATCGCGATTCTCGTAAGGTCCTCAAAGCTTCCGCCGCCAAAGGCTGTGATTCCGTCATCGGAGGCGCTTTCAACCAAGGCGCTTGCGATGACGTGGCAAAGCTGGGAGGTAAAGCCGATTTTGTTGTCGTGCGTGTCGCAAGTCGTCTCGGTGATTCTTGTAAAGCCCATCGCGTAAACCAAGTCGCGCATAAGATCCAAATTTTCTTTTTTGTTGAACTCTTGCGGAATCAAAATGTAATTGTGGTTGACAAAAAATTTTTCGGAAGAATTTACATAGCCTTCCTTTTCGCCGCCTGCCATCGGGTGGCCGATTATAAAGTCAACGTCGCTCCGTAAAATCGAAGGAAGCGACTTTTCAAAAATTCCTTTTACGCCGCTAATGTCGCTTACAATCGCTCCGCTTTTAAAGGCGTCCTTGTTGTCGCGCAAAAAGTCCAGCGTGGCTTGGGGGTAAAGGCAAACGTAAACCAGGTCGCATTCTTTTAGCATTTCCTTGACTTGGCCGCTCTCAAAGCCTTGGTCAATCACGCCGTCGCGAATCGCCTCTTCAAGCGAAGAACGGCTGCGGTTGCAGGCCAAAATTTTTCCTGTCGCTCCGCCCATAGAAAGAACGTTGGCGCGAATCGACTTTGCGAGCGAGCCGCCCATAATTCCCAAGCCAACGATTCCGTATGTCATTTCATGCAACTTCATAATCAACTCCTAAAATAGCCGCGGCCGCTTTTTGGTCTTGCCAGCAATTATCGTGCCGCTAACCCTCTCTTGAACTGCGGAACGCGAGCCTTGGCGGTCGTGTCCCAGCCGCTTCTGTCTCCGCGCGCCAAAAAGTGGTAGGCCACGCCGGCGATCATCGCGCCGTTGTCTCCGCACAATTTGAGCGGAGGAAAAACGCATTTAATGTCGCTGCGTTCCGCAAGCAAGGAGCGCAAGCGCGAATTGGCCGCCACTCCTCCGCCGGCAACGACAGTCTTCAAACCAGTGTCGTCAACCGCCCTAAAAAGGCGCGACGTGATTGTCCGGCAAGCGGTCTCTTGAAAAGCCGCGCACATATTTTCGTTTGTCGCCTCAAAGTCCTTGTTCCAAAACAAGTCGCGCTGGTGTATTACCGCCGTTTTTAGTCCGCTAAAAGAAACGTCGTAGCGGTGTTCAGCCTCGTCCAATTTTGGAACGGGAAAGTTAAAGGCGCGGGCGTCGCCTTTTTTTGCAAGGCCGTCGATGACGACGCCTCCCGGATATCCAAGCCCGTAAAATTTAGAAACCTTGTCAAAGGCCTCGCCAACGGAATCGTCGACGGTCGTTCCCAAAACTTCAAGGTCGTCAAAAGAATTGACCTTGCAAATAATCGTGTGGCCGCCTGAGACCAGCAAGCCCAAAAAGGGATACTCGGTCGGCGTGTCAAGCTGCGAGGCGTAAAGGTGGCCAAGCATATGGTTGATCGCGATAAAGGGCTTTCCCGCGCTCCAAGCCAAAGTCTTTCCAAAAGTAAGGCCGACCAAAAGGCTTCCCATCAAGCCCGGGCGGTTGGTCGCGGCGATCGCGTCGATTTGGTCAAGCGACAAATTGGCTTCTTCCAGCGCTTGGCGGACAACCGGCAAAATCCATTCGGCGTGCTTTCGGCTCGCGATTTCGGGAACGACTCCCTTGTAAATTTGGTGGAAGGGAATTTGCGTCGCCACGACGTTGCTTAAAATTTTTCTTCCGTCCTCAACGACGGCGGCGGCTGTTTCGTCGCACGAGCTTTCTATTCCAAGAACTTTCATCTATACATTCCCCCTGACTTGGAGACTGTCGCAAATCGGTAGCCCTTCAAAGCCAACTCAGGATAAGCTTCTTCCAAAAAGGCCGGCAATGATTCCGCCGACCAAACGTGTCCTATCATAATGACATGGCCTTTTTTGTTGGCGATGTCCAAGCCTTTTTTTAATTCGGCCAAATAATTTTGGCGCGTCTTTTGGTTGTCCAAAAAAATGTCGCGCTGGTACCAGCCCATTCCCATTTCCATCGCGACGCTGGGAACTTTTGTGGCGGAACTTGTACGCGAGTCCAAAAAGTAAATTCCTTTTTCTTGCGCGACTTGCAAAACGAACGAAACCAAAACCTCGTTCTCCGTGATGAGCGAGCCTTCGTGGTTGTTCATTCCGGCAATCGGAGCGATCTCCGCGATGTTTTGCGAAAGCGTCGCAAAAACTTCGTTCTCCGTCATCTCGGGCTTTATCGCGCCCGCGCCTGGATTTACGTTCAGGTTCATCGCCTGCATCGGCTGGTGCAAAATCACTTCGTTTTTGCTTTGGCGAACGATTTGCGCTGACTCGGCGCTGTGGGCTAGGCGCGGCAAAACCGCCACCGTCACAGGGAACGGAAGCGCGACGCATTTTTTTAGCTGGCTTACGTTCTGTCCGCCGTCGTCAAAGACCACGCAAAGAACCGCTCCGTTTTTTGCTGGAACGAATCCAAAGCCTTGCGGTTCCGGCGTGGGAACGGCAATCGGCGCTGGAGTCGGCTCGGGTTTTTCTTCCGTCTTGGGAGCGGGTGTTGGCGCGGGCTTGGGTTTGTCAGTTTCATTTTTGGGAGCGGGAGTCTCGTCCGGCTCTCTTATCGGCTTGGGCGCTGGCTTTGGAGCGGGAACCGTTACACGCTCTTCTATTCTTTCCGCGGCCGGCTTTGGAGCGGTTTTGTCGCCTCCGTCATCCTTGGACAAAAAGGCCGTGACCGCCAAAAGCAAAACGCAAGAAAAACAAACCGCCGCGCACAAAAGCATAAGCTTTTTGCCGTCAAGCGCCACCTTTGCCTTTCTTGCCTTGCGTTTTTTAGGAGCGGATTTTTTTGCTGCCGGTCGTCGAACTTTTTTTTGCATAAACGTTCGACCATTATACAAAAAAAAGGGGCACGCGTCAAACGCGTCGCCCCTTAACAAGATAGCCTCTCTCAAATGCCGCTTGTATATGTAAATAAAGATAATATCCCAAATCAAGGATTGCCGTGTCAAACGCCCGAATGAAAAGCGCGCCGCCAAAAAAAGACGCGCGACAGAACAACGATGGGCGTCGCCGACAAACCTTTATAATTATAGAGCAAGAATTGCGCCAACTTTTGAAATTTTCACACAATTTTAACCCAATTCATTGTATTATAAGGAATTAAAAATTAGAAAAAAATAAAGCGGAACGAATCTTTTTGACCCGTTCCGCCTTAAAAAAACGAAATGTATAAAAAAGTAGACACAATTCGACAGATTCAACAAAATTTGTCAAAAAGTTTGTATGAAAAATCATACATCCGCAAAATATGTATGAAAAAGTAGACTTTCAGCGCGCTTGAAAATCCGCCATAAAAGCGCTATTATTCCACATTATGACAATTACATGCCTTGATTTGGAAGGGGTTTTGGTCCCCGAGATTTGGATAGCGTTTTCGGAAGCGACGGGAATTCCTGAGCTTAAGCGCACGACGCGCGACGAGCCCGACTACGACAAATTGATGAAATTCCGCCTTGACATTTTGGAAAAGAAGGGCCTTGGCCTAAAGGAAATCCAGGACGTCATCGCGACGATCGACCCGCTCCCCGGAGCGAAGGAATTCTTGGACGAGCTTAGGAGCGTTTGCCAAACGATAATTTTGAGCGACACCTTTAGCCAGTTTGCCGCTCCCCTTATGAAGAAACTTGGAATGCCGACGATTTTTTGCAACGAGCTTGTTGTCGCGCCGGACGGGAAGATCACCGGCTACAAAATGCGCTGCGAAAAGTCCAAGCTGACGACCGTCAAGGCCTTGCAGTCTATCGGCTACGACACAATCGCGTCGGGCGACTCCTTCAACGACCTTGGAATGATTCAGGCCAGCAAGGCGGGCTTTTTGTTCCGCTCCACCGAGCAAATCAAAAAGGACTACCCGCAGTACCCCGCCTTTGAAGAATACGCCGACCTCTTAGCTGCGATTAAAAAAGCCCTGTAATTTTTCCGTCGTCGTCGATGTCGATGTTAAGCGCGGCGGGCGCTTTGGGCAAGCCCGGCATCGTCATGATGTCGCCGGCAAGCGCCACGACAAAGCCCGCTCCGCTGTAAAGCTGAACGTCGCGAATCGGGAAAACATAATCGCTGGGCGCGCCGATCATCTTGGGGTCGTGGCTGATTGAGTTTTGCGTCTTGGCGACGCATACCGGGAAATTCCCATAGCCCGCCGCCTCGAACTCTTGCAGTTTTTTCAAAGAGCTTCCTTCAAAGTCAACATGCTTGGCGCGGTAAATCTCGTGGCCAAGCTTTTTGATTTTTTCGGCAAGCGGCAAGTCGCTTTCATACAAGTGATGGAAGTTGGCCTTGCCTTCGTCGATTGTCGCGACAACGGCCTTTGCAAGTTCCGCCGCGCCTTCTCCGCCCTTTTCCCAAGCCTCGCACAAAACGGCTTTTGAACCGTTGGCCGCGCACAAGTCTTGCAATGCCTGGATTTCTTGGTCAGTGTCGGTGATGAATTTGTTTACGGCCACAACGACCGGAACGCCAAACTTGGCAAGGTTTTCCAAGTGAACCTTAAGGTTTTCAAAGCCCTTCTTGAGAGCGTCAACGTTGGGAGTCTTTAATTCTTTTTTGTCTACGCCGCCGTGCATCTTAAGGGCGCGGACGGTGGCCACGATTACAATCGCGTCGGGAGAGATTCCCGCGGCGCGGCACTTGATGTCCATGAATTTTTCGGCGCCCAAGTCGGCGGCAAAGCCCGCTTCTGTTACGACGTAATCGCCGGAGGCAAGAGCGCAAAGAGTTGCGTTTACCGAGTTGCAGCCGTGCGCGATGTTGGCAAAGGGGCCGCCGTGAATGAAGGCCGGAGTCTTTTCCAAAGTTTGGACCAAGTTGGGGCGAATCGCGTCCTTAAGGAGCGAGGCCACGGCGCCCTGGCATTTAAGCTCGCCAAATTTCACAGGACGCTTTCCGAATGTTTGGCCGATAGTGATGTTTGCGATTCTTTCCTTAAGTTCCGAAATGCTTTTTGAAAGGCAGACAATCGCCATGATTTCCGACGCGACAGAAATTTGAAAGTGGTCTTCGCGCGGCATTCCGTCCACGCGCTTTCCAAGTCCGTCAACGATGTTGCGAAGCTGGCGGTCGTTGAGGTCCACGCAGCGCTTCCATGTGATGGAACGGGGGTCAAGGCCAAGCTCGTTTCCTTGCTGGATGTGGTTGTCGATCAAGGCGGCGATCAAGTTGTTGGCGATGCTGATCGCGTGAATGTCGCCGGTAAAGTGCAAGTTGATGTCTTCCATCGGAACGACTTGAGCGTAGCCGCCGCCGCACGCTCCGCCCTTTACGCCAAAGCAGGGGCCAAGCGAAGGCTCGCGCAAAGCGATGACGGCCTTCTTTCCGATTTTTGTAAGTCCGTCGCCCAAGCCGACGCTAACGGTAGACTTTCCTTCGCCTGCGGGCGTCGGAGTGATTGCGGTCACCAAAATAAGTTTTCCGCGCTTTGATTTGTCGGCGGCTTTTGCCTGCAATTCGCGCAGTTTTTTAAGGCTAAGCTTTGCCTTGAACGATCCGTAAAGGTCAAGGTCTTCTTTTGCGATTCCAATTTTTTGGGCCACCTGGTCAATCGGGGCCATCACGTTCGCCTGAGCGATTTCAATGTCTGTCATAATAATTCTAATTCCTCCGCAGTCAGTTTTCTATATTCGCCTAAATCAAGGCTTGGGTCAAGAGCAAGGCCGCCGATTTTGACGCGCTTTAAGTATGCCACAAAATTGTCCAAGGCCAAGAACATTCGCTTTACTTGGTGGTACTTCCCTTCGTTGATGATAAGGAAAACCTCGTCGGCCTTGTCGGTCCATTCGATTTTCGCGGGGAGCGCCTTAAACTCTTTTTCGTTGTCTTCCGGCGGAACGTCAAGGCCGTCTTGCAATTTTTGTTCGATGGCGGAACGTTCCTCCGCGGCAATCGGCTTTTGCAGGCGGACAAAATATTTTTTTGCGCAAAGCGTTTTTGGGCTGATAAGCTTGTGGGTAAGGTCGCCGTCGGTTGTAAAAAGCAAAAGGCCTTCGGTGTCGATGTCAAGGCGGCCCACCAAGTGCAAGTGGCTTTCAAAGTAAGGCGTCCTGTAGGAATCTTCAAGCAAAGAAAAAACAGTTTCGTGAAGGCCGTCCTTGTTGGCGCAAACGTAGTCGGCCGGCTTGTTCATCATAAGGTAAAGGTCGCGCTCGTTGCTAAGAAGCTCGCCGTCAACCGCGACTTGGTCGCTTTCCATGTCAACCTTAAAGTCCGCCGCGCGAACGACAGTTCCGTTGACCGTAACCAAGCCCTTGTGAAGAATTTTCCTGGCGTCCTTTCGCGTGCCAAAGCCGGCGTGCGAAAGAATTTTTTCAAGCCGCTCGGTCACTTTCTTTTGTCCAGCGGAATGTATTGGCGCTCGGCGCAAACGTTCTTGTAAGCGGGACGATAGATGCGGCCGCCGGCGACGACTTCCTCAATGCGGTGCGCTCCCCAACCGGCGATGCGCGAAATGGCAAAGAGCGGAGTGTAAAGCTCGCGCGGAATGTCCAGCATTGAATAAACAAAGCCCGAAAAGAAGTCGACATTGGCGCAAAGAATTTTCTTTTTGCCATGCAATTCGTACAAAACTTTTGGAGCCAGCTTTTCAATTTTTTTATAAAGGCGGAATTCCTTTAGGCGGCTCTTTTCGCGGGCAAGCTTTTCGGCAAGCTCGTTGAGCAAAACGGCGCGGGGATCGTTCAGCGTGTAAACGGCGTGGCCGATTCCGTAAATCAAGCCGGTCTTGTCAAAGGCCTGCTTTATGGCGATCTTTTTAAGGTAGGCTTCGATCTCGTCGTCGTCGGCCCAGTCCTTTACGTGGGCCTCGATGTCGTCCATCATTTCCATTACGCGAATGTTGGCGCCGCCGTGCCTAAAGCCCTTGAGCGAGCCGACGGCCGCGGCGATGGCGGAATAAGTGTCGGTGTCCGCCGAAGAAATTACGTGGACTGTCAAAGACGAGTTGTTTCCGCCGCCGTGCTCGGCGTGCAAAATCAAGGCAAGGTCCAAAATCTGCGCCTCAAGCGGAGTGTATTTTTTGTCGGCGCGAATCAAGCGCAAAAAGTTTTCGGCTGTCGAAAGGTTTGGCAGCGGGTTGTGGATGTACATGCTCTTGTCGTCGTAAAAGCGGCGCTTGGCTTGGTAGGCGTAAGCGGCCAAGGTTGAAAAGCGCGCGACCAAGTCGATGCACTGGCGCATGATGTTTCCGACGGAGCGGTCTTCCGGATTGGGATCGTAAGAGTAGCTGGCCAAAACGCCGCGCGCCATTTTGTTCATAATGTCGTTGGACGGCGCCTTCATGATCATGTCTTCGGTAAAGTTTTCGGGAAGGACGCGGCGACTTCCCAAGTATTCGGTAAAAGTTTCCAGCTGCTTTCTTGTCGGAAGCGCTCCAAAAAGCAAAAGGTACGCGGCTTGCTCGTAGCCAAATTCGTCGCGCTTTTCTATGTCGTGAACCAAGTCGGCGACATTGTAGCCGCGGTACATAAGGCGGCCGGGAATCGGAATCTTGTTTTTGTTTTCGTCAAGCTCGTATCCGACAACGTCTCCGATTGTGGTAAGGCCTACAAGGACGCCGGTTCCGTTGGCGTTGCGAAGGCCGCGCTTAACGTCGAATTTTTCGTAAAGTTTGGGATTGATTGGGTCATTCTTTTGGGCAAGGACTGTCAGCTGTTTAATCAGCGCTTTGTCTGAAAGGTTTTTCATAGCATTCTCCTCGTCATTTTAAACTGCATAATTTTACAGTTTTTATGCATTTTATTCAAGAGTGGCTTAGGAATTGATAATTGGAAGGGTTTGATATACAATAGAATACTATGAAAAAGACCATTTTTGCTCTTGTTTTGACCTTGATTGTTGGAGCGGCATTCGCACAATCCGCCGCGAATGGAAACGTTGACCAAGCCTTTTTGAACGACTTTGTCCGCCGAAAGTTCACCACAGCGGACGGACTTCCGGGCATGACAATCACCGACATAATGCAGGACAAAAAGGGCTACATTTACATCGGAACCTACGACGGCCTTGTCCGCTTTGACGGAGTGGAGTTTGTCACCTTTAACCGCAACTACGACAAAAAATACGACTTTACCGCCGTCCGCTCAATCTACCAGGACGCAAGCGGCAACATTTGGATCGGCCACAACGACGAGGGCGTTTCTTGCATAAAAACCGACGGCCAAATCCTCAAGTACACGGTAGAGGACAGCGGCCTTCCCCACAACTCAATCCGCGCGATTTGCGAAGACCACGAAAAAAACATTTGGCTGGGAACGGCGTCTGGCCTTTGCTACATGACGCCCGACGGAAAAATCGTGATTCCGGACGGCTTGGAGGAGCTGGGCCAAACGACGATTCAAGTGTCAAAATTGTATTGCGACACCGCGGGCCGCGTTTGGATTTCCACCGCAGTGGCCGGCGACCTTTTTGTTTATTCCAACAAAAAAATCGAACGCTTTTACGGCATAACAAAAATCAAGAATCCGGCCGTAAACGAAGTGACCCAAGACAAAGCCGGCGCCTTTTGGTTTGGCGTCGCTCCCCACTACGCGATAAGAATCAAAGACACAGAAGAAACGCTTTTTGACATCGGCCACGACCACACAAACGGAACGGTAGTCAACAGCGCGATCCAGGACGACAACGGCGACTACTGGTTTGCCGGCGACAGCGGAATAACGATTATCCACAACGGCATGTACACTTACTACGACAAGCGCAACGGAGTCGCCGACGATTACATAAACAAAATCATGCAGGACCGCGAGGGAAACATTTGGCTTGCCTACAACCGCGGCGGCATCGAAAAAATGAGCCAAGGAAAATTCCGGACGATTTCAATGCCCATCGCCGTAAACGCGATTTGCGAAGACAAGGGCCGCGGCGTTGTTTGGCTGGGAGCGGACGACGGCGTTTACTGCTACAAGGACAACAAATTTGTAGAAAACGAAATCACAAGAAAATGCAAGGGAAACAGAATCCGAGAAGCGCGCGTGACGGAAGACGGCGAGCTTTTGATTTCTTGCTACTCAAAGCTTAGCGCGATCCGAGTCATGCCGGACGGAAGAATTTTCAACCTAACAGAAAGGGACGGATTGGCCGGCTACAAGTGCCGAGTCTACGTAAAACTTTCCAACGGCGACTACTACATCGGAACGACGCAAGGCCTTAGCATCGTTGACAGCGCCACAGGACAGATAAGCAACATCACGCGCGAAAACGGCTTGGCCAATGAATTTATCATGGCGATTTACGAAGACAAAAAAGGCCGCGTGTGGATTGGAACGGACGGCGGCGGCGTTTACGTTTTGGAAGACAGGCAAATCGTTCGCCACTACAGCACCGAGACCGGCTTGTCGGGAAACGTAATCTTTAAGTTTACCGAGCTTAGCGACGACGAATTTTGGATTACGACAGGAACTGGAATTTCAAAATACATAGAAGCCGGCGACTCTTTCCAAAATTTAAATTCCGCAAGCGGCCTTATGACCGACGGCGTTTTCCAGATTTTGGCCGACTACACGCAAACGGCTTGGATGACCAGCAACCGCGGAATCATTTCCGTTCCCCTAGCCGAGCTGGACGAAGTCGGCGCCGGCAATAAAGAAAGGCTTAACACGACAAGCTACAGCGCCTCCGACGGACTTGTAACGGGCGGCGTCACGGCAACATCGTTCTCAATGAAAGACTCCGCCGGCCGCCTTTGGTTCACCTTGATTGACGGCTTTGCCATTTACGATCCGGTAAAGAGCGGAAAGAACATGATCGCTCCCAAGGTTGAAATCCAAGAGTATTCGATTGACAACAACAGCTTTGACTACACCGGCAGAAAAATCGTCTTGGCTCCGTCAACAAAGCGCTTTAGCGTAAAGTTTACCGGCCTTAGCTTTATCTCGTCGGAGCAGATTAAATTCCGCTACAAGCTGAACGGATTTGAAAAAGACTACACCGAATGGTCAGCGCTAAGAACGGCTTCGTACACAAACTTAAAGCCTGGCACATACGCCTTTACAGTGCAAAGCCAGAACGGCGACGAAATAAAGAGCGAGCCGTCCGATCCGATAATCATCGTAAAGCAGCCCTACATTTGGCAGCTGACGTGGTTCTGGGTCGTGATAGGCCTTATAATCGTTGGAATCGTGGCGCTTGTGATTTGGCTAAAGTGGCGCGCGATGAAGCGCTACCAAGTCACGCTGGAAAAAGAAGTCGCCGAGCGCACCCGCGACCTAAAAATCGCCAACGAAAAGGCCGAAAACCTTTTGCTGAACATTCTTCCCAAGGAAGTGGCGGCCGAACTGACCGAGCACCCCGACAGAACGATAGCTAAAAAATTCCCCAACGCCACTGTTTTGTTCACCGACATCGTTGGCTTTACAAAGATGAGCGGCGGAATGAGCGCCGACGAAGTTGTAGGCATGCTTAACGCGATGATCACAAAGTTTGACGAACGCGCCAAGCGCGAGGGCATAGAAAAAATCAAGACGATTGGCGACGCCTACATGGCCGCCACAGGCCTTACCGAAGAAGCCGACAACGGAGGAGCGCTTAAGATGGTGAAATTCGCGCAGGGCTTGATTAAGGATGTCGTTGAGTTTAACGCGACGTCTCCGGTTCAAGTTCAAATCCGCCTGGGAATCAACACAGGCAACTTGGTGGCCGGCGTAATCGGAAAGTCAAAGTTCATCTACGACATTTGGGGAGACACAGTGAACGTGGCCAGCCGAATGGAAAGCACCGGAAAGCCGATGGCAATCCACGTTTCCGCAGCCACCCACGATCAAACCCAAGCCGCTGTCTACTACGCCTCTAGCGAAGACGTAGAGGTCAAGGGCAAAGGCTTGATGAAAACATATTTTGTGGAATAATACGCTCGTGTGAACGCAAAGCAAAACGCTCGCTTTGGCGGGCGTTTCAAAAGCGCGTTTTCAAATAAAGAATCGCGGCGAGCGTAAACATAAGCCACACAAAATATATAAAGCCAATATGAAATTGCTCTATCACGCCGACAACCCGGAGAACGATTATTACGGCAAGCGCCAAAAGGACTACCGCGCAAATAATTCTTGTTAAAAGCTTGTCTGTTTTATTTTCATCCATACAAATTACTCCCCAATATAGTTTTCAGACGTTTGCTGATCTTCTCCGCCGGCGGGAAGGTCAACGCAGATTTTTGTGCCGGTGTCTTTGGAACTGTGGACGCTAAGGCTTCCGCCTAAGAGCGCGGCGCGCATTTCCATTCCGCTCATGCCAAAGTGAGTTTGGCTTGGGGAACGGTTGTCGCCGTCGATTCCCGTTCCGTCGTCGTAAATCATCACGCGGATTTTATCTTCGCGCTTTTGGATCACGACGCCGGTTTCTTGCGCCTTTGCATGGTTCTTGGCGTTGTTGAGCGCCTCTTGGATTATGCGCAAAATGTGGTGGCGGTCTTCGGCGGAAAAGCGCTGCAAGTCAATTTTTGGTTCGGCGTAAAAACGGCAAGGGATTCCGCTGTCTTGCGAAAAATTTGCGCACAAATCCGCGATGGCGTTTTTAAACGGAAGCTCCATTAGGCCGGGAAGCGCCAGGTTTTGTATTATCGCGCGAAGCTGCTTTTGGTTTTGCTTTTCCAAGTCGATGATTTTTTGGATTCGCTCTTTTTGCTCCTGCCCTTGCGCGCCTTCTTGGCACTCCTTTTGCATCAACAAAAGAACCTTGATGTTTTGCGAGACAGTGTCGTGCAGCTCTTGCGAAATTCTTCGCCGCTCGTCCTCTTGAGCGCTAATCGTTTCGTTAAGAAAAGTGGCGTTGCTCTTTAAATTTCTTCTAGCCTTGAAGTTTCGCGCAAGGACATACAAAAGAGCGACAAAGGCCGCAAAAATCGCGATGATTAAAAGAATGAAAAACGAATTGTATATTCTTAGCGTTTCAGTTAAGAGCTCAAAGTTCTCTAGCGTAAATTCTTCGGCGTTGGGCATTAGCGTTCCTTAATTTTTACGGCCAGACGGTAAATCCCAAAGCCGGCAAACGTGCAAACGATGCGGTCCAGCAGGGTCATTGGAATTCGCGGAATAAGATAGGACAAGAAAGTTCCCATGTTCATCTGGCGCAAAACGGCCGAAAAGCTGTCAAATGTGGAAAAGCCCGACCTGTTTTCAAAAAGCGGACGGATAAAAGTGTCCAAAGCGCTGGCCGCAAAAAAGCTTAAGAAAGCGGAAGAGAACGCGATCGCCAGCAAGTACAAAGAAGTCACTCCGCGGCTGAACAAAAATTCTTTTTTGTTGCGCGAGAAAAACCAAGTGGCTACGACAATCAACATTCCGCAAATCGCGTAAAGACAGTCGTAAACGCTAAATGCGGTTCCGTTCATTCGGCAATACAAAAATGTTATAAGCGGATTAAAGGCCGCCGCCACAATCAAGCCGGGAACAAGGCCCGCGTAAAAGGTCACCGCGACGGTAAACACCGTGTCCAAAAAAATCGACGGCAAAAAGCGCGCGGCAAAAAAGGACGCGCCGACATTGCAAAGCAAGGCTGCCGCGCACAACAACAAAATTTTGGCGAATGATTTAGTTTTTTCACTGTTCATAATCTCCCCAACCTCTCCAAAAATTGCAATTTATTTGAAACGCCCGTCTTGTCGTAAAGCGAACTAAGGTAATTTAAAACAGTCTTTTCGCTAAGGCCCAGTTCCTTGGCCACTTGCGCGTTGGTCTTTTGCAAATCAAGAGCGTCGGCCACAAGCTTTTCCTTTTTGGTAAAGGTTTGCGAAATGTCGCGCGTTTCCAAAAGGCCTGAGACCAGCTCCGCCTGAATGTAAGTGCGTCCCTCGTCAATGGCTTGCAACGCGGAAAGCAAAACGTTTTCGTCGGCGTTTTTTGAAACAAAGCCTTTTGCGCCGATTTCCGCGCTCATCGCCCGCTCCACAAAGCCGCCGGAATCGTGGCTTGAAAAAGCCACGCAATCGACTCCCAACTTGGAAAAGCTTTGCATTATTTCAAAGCCGCAGTTTTCTTCGGGGCCGCTGCCCGCTCCGTCGTTCCTAAATGAAATGTCCACAACCGCGATATAGTCCGCGGCGCTTCTTTTTCCGCTTTTAAAGCTTTCTATGACCGCGTCGCATTCCTGCACCGTTCCAGCGTCAAGCTCAACCTTAAAGTCCGAATGTTTTTCTATCCAACTTTTTATTCCCGTACGCAAAAGCGCGTGGTCGTCGGCTATTATTATTTTTTTTGCCATGGGGCCATTATAGCGCTTTTTTTTTCCAAATAATAGAGACAAATATCCCGATTTTTTTAGGACTTAAGTCCCGGTTTTCTTGGGAGCGGAATGACAGCCCGCATTTGACGAAACGCGTTTTTTTCACTATATTTAATAGTATGAAAAAACACTTTGCATTCACCATCGTCACGCTGCTTTTGGCGGCAAGCCTTTTTGCGGCGGACGTTTTCGCAAGCCCGGCTGGTTACGGTCCGGCCTGGAACGTAATCGTCAGCATTGACGAACAAAGAACTTACGTCTATAAAAGCGGCGAATTGGTCCGCAAAATGGTGTGCTCCACCGGCCTTATCGACGGCGACAACGACACGCCGCTTGGCGACTATATCATAAACGAAAGCGGCCAAAAGCGCGGAACTTCGTTCTTTTCAAAGCGCTTTGGCGAAGGAGCGCGCTGGTGGGTCGGCTTTATCGGCGGCGTGTACCTTTTCCATTCCGTTCCGATTGACGCAAAAGGAAACATCATCCCAGAAGAAGCCGCCAAGCTCGGCCAACCCGCGAGCCACGGCTGCGTGCGCCTTAGCATGGAAGACGCCAAGTGGTTCTTCGACACCGTTCCTGACCAAGCAAAACTTCACATTCAGAAGGAAAAAGTCCAGCAATAATTTAGGAGACTAATATGGCAAAAAAGACACCAATCACGCTTTTGGCGGGTTACTTGGGAGCGGGAAAGACAACGCTCCTTAACTACATTCTAAACAACCAAAAAGGCTACAAGGTGGCCGTTATCGTAAACGACATCGGCGAGGTCAACGTTGACGCTTCCCTCATTTCAAAAGAGGCCAACATCACCGATAGCTCAAGCTTGGTTCCGCTTACAAACGGCTGCATTTGCTGCACGCTAAAGACAGACCTTGTCCAGCAAATCGAAGGCCTAATCAAGACAGGAAAATTCGACTACATTTTGATCGAAGCCTCGGGCGTTTGCGAGCCAATGCCAATCGCGTCGGCCATCGAGCAAATCGACTCGGGCTACATCGACAACTTGGTAAGTGTCGTTGACGCGATGCGCCTTTCCACCGAGTTTGACGAAGGAAACGCGCTCCTCAAAAAGGACATGGAAGAAGAGGACATCGAGTCCCTCTTGGTCCAGCAAATCGAATTCTGCAACACGCTCGTCATAAACAAAGTCGATTTGGTCAACGAGGAACAATTGAAAAAAATCCGCGCCGTCGTAAAAAAATTGCAGCCCAACGCCAAGGTAATCGAGACGACAAAGTGCGCCGTAGACCTTTCGCAAATCTTGGGAACCAATGAATTTGACTTTGAAAAAGTTTACGAAAGCGCTGGCTGGGTCGCCGAGCTGAATAAGGCCGACGCTGAAGGCTACGACGAAGACGAGGCTCGCGGCCACCATCACCACGACGACGATGATGACGACGACCACGACGAACACGAGCATCACCACCATGACGATGACCATGACCACGAAGGCCACGAACATCATCATCACCACCACGAGCACAAGCACGAAGGAGATTCAGGAAGCGACGACGATGAATACGGAATCGGAAGCTTCATCTACTACCGCCGCATTCCCTTTGACAGGCAAAAGCTGGACAAGGTTGCCAGCGCCTGGCCCAAGAACATCATCCGTTCAAAAGGCATAATGTGGTTTGACGACGAGCCTGACATGATTTACGTTTTGGAAACGACCGGCCGCCAAATAGTCGCGGGCATTTCGGGCCAATGGCTTGCCACCGCTCCCAAGGCCGAGCGCGACAAAATTCTTGCCCAAGACCCTGAGATGAAAAAGAATTGGGACGAAAAGCTTGGCGACCGCATGGTAAAGCTTTGCATCATCGGAACGCACTTGGACAAAGAAGCGATCAGCAAAATGCTTGACAGCGCGTTGGCAAACTGATAGCGACTATTGAGGCGCGATAATATTAATCGCGCCTCAAAAGGAACGAGTCAAGGCCTTGACCGTTCCTATTCCTCAACTTTCATCGATCTTACAATGATATCCTTGCCGTTGAGGAAGAGTTCCATGGATTCCTGAATTTCTTGCGCTACCTTTTCGTCAATGCTCAGGATGATTTTATCGGACTTTACAATTAAGCTGTTTCCGCCATCCTTTGTTCCGCCTGTGACTTTTAGTCCTGGGTCAGATATGAATGACTTCCATTTCCAGAGATAGTCCATGCAGCAGAACTCAAACTTAGGCTCCGAGCCTGTTTTTTCAATCTCTAGCTCAATCTTATATTTGGCAGGCACTGAGCGCATGAAAATGCCATCAGGCAATTTATACGGTTTCCAATCCTTGATTTCCACAGGATTTTTGAGGATGTTTTTTCCGACAATGCTTGGAATTTTGACTTCGTTCTTTTTGATGAAGTCTGAGCTCAACGGATATTCTTTGCCTTGCGCTCCGTAAATGAACGTGTTGACAAATTCTTCGTCATTCCATTTGAGCTTCCAGCTGTCAAAATAACCGCTGAAAAAGCGTCCGTCATCTACCAAAGCGCTATCATTCCATAATAAAAGCGCGCACGAACGGTTTGGTTTTGAAGCTTCAGCCGTAAAATCCTTAATCCATTTTATGCGCTCCAAAATCGGGGTGCGGCGGCTTTGTCCGATTTCGCCGACCAAAACCGGAATATGTTTGGAGAAAAAAGCTTTGTCCAAAGCCGCGAATCTTTTGCTAATCAATTCTTTAATGCTGTTTTTGTAATAATCAGTATAATTTCCACCAGCAGCTGTACCTCCCATTGAGTAGTCGTGATATGTCGGAATCAGCTTCTTCTTTGCCTTGTCCTTGGGAAGCTTAAAATTCTTGTCTGTAATTGTGTCCCATCGTGCTCCAAGACCGTTTATCAAAACAAAGCGGTTTGCATTGTTACCGCCTGTTGAGCGGATTGTGTCAAGAACCAGTTGATTATACTCATTCAAGATTGCGTAATCTTTTTTACAGATGGCGCAGTCATCTTTAGGATTCCATCCATGCTCATGCAGAATATCTACAGGTTCGTTAAAAGGTTCAAAAATCAGATGTTCATCATAAGAATTGTTGAAAGCTTTTGCATACTGTTCCCAGACTGCTTTTAAAAATCTTTCAGATTCTTTTTTGTCTTTTTCGTTTACATAGAATGCGGCAAAGTTAGAAGCTCCCCTTTCAATTCTTTTTTTATAATCTTCGTTTATTGCATACTCTGCAAACGGTCCGCATAGTATTACATACATATCCTCTTCAATACACCAGTCAACTACCTGCTTGATGTTCTTAATGTAACCCGGTGAAAGCCTGTAGCTTTCGTCTATCATTCTTCCATGTCCCGGATTTGTCTGTAATCTGATAGCGTTCAGCCCGCTTTCTTTAATAAAATGAATTTGCGCTTTTGTTGGTTTTGAAAGATAGTCCGGATAAATATCATAGCCCATATCAAGCTGGATTGGATAATCTTGAAAAATCTGAGAATTTAATCCGGCGCCAATATTCTTTACAAAATCCCATGCATCAAGCTTTTCGTCAATTGTCACATTTTTTGCTGTATCAACCACAGGCGGCTCATTGCTTGCAAAAATATCTGTTTTCTGTGGATTAGAAACATTTTCCAGGGTAATTGATTCAACTGTAAATTTTCCATTTGCTTTTTCAAAAGGAATACCAAACAAGCCATAAAAAAAGACACCAATTAATTTTTTTTCATCTTTCTTAAGAGGTATCTCCATTTCGTTAAGATATGTTGGACAATATGTTTCTCTTGTATACCATTCTATTTTGTTGTTACCATAGTCTAGCCCAAAAACGAATCCATAATCACAAAGTACCTTGTACTTTACTTTTATAACATTATAATCACTGATATTCAGATTATTAAGCCAAAGGTTTATTCTACCGTTCTCTTTTTTGATTGTAAAAGTCTTTGTTGCCTTGTCGAAAGTTACACCTTTGTCGTCGCTTACGGCAGGGAACTTGTTCAGGTCAACCGCATATGGTTTTACATTCTGCGCAAAGGCGCTTGCAGCAAAAAATAAAAGAGCAAAAAAAAGATGGTTTTTTTTTTCATAGAAACTCCTTTTATAAGTTTCTACTATTATACCTACCCCCTTCAAAATTTGTCAACGCTTTCGCGTTGTTGCGTAAAAAGAAATTATTGACATTTGCGCCTTCGGCGCATAGGCATCAACGCTTTTCTTTACTTCTTCAAAAACAACTCCGCGCGAATCATGACCGTGTCCTGGTACCAGTCAATCAAGAGCGAGAAAATCTCGTCCTCGTAGCCGTCAAGACTGACTTTGAATTTCCAGACAGCGGCGGAATTGAATTTTTCGCGGGGAACGTCTTCCAGCGCGACCCAGCGGCCGTTGTACAAAATCTGGCATTTGGCGCGGTCCGAAAGGTCCATGCCGTTCTTTCCGTCGCGGGCTGAGACAATCAATTTTATCGGCCTGCTTTCGCCCGCCGAAAAGTTAATGTCGATCGACTTTTCTTCTTTTGTGACTTCAAAGTTTTCCCACCAAACATAGGAACCGACAGCGACCTTGGCTCGGTACATTCCGGGCTTTAGGAAAACAGGCTTTATATGGTAGGCCTTTAATTTGGAAGCAGGCCGTTCGGCGGTCAAGCCTTTTTTGTCGGCCGCGCCTTCGATAAAGACGCGGGCGGAATTTTCCACTTCCTTGATTTCTGTTCCGTTTGTAAAGAACAAGGCGCGGGCGCTTATGTGGCTTGCGGGAGCGGAAGTTTGCGGCAATTTTATCGTCATGTTGACGGGCGTGTATATCGAGCGCAAAATGGTGCGGTGAACCCAACCTTCTGTCCACAAATACCAGGCTCCGGCCGCCGCCGCTCCCAAAAGGACAAGGGCCATAAAGAAGCTTTTCCAAAGATTCTTCTTCTTTTTGTAAACACCCTCTTTTAGCGAGCGGGGGCTGATGACCATCTTGGCAAGCTCGACGCGGATTGCGTGCGTGTCGTAATGCTTAAGGTATTTTTTTACGATTTTGATTATCGGGTCCACGCTCTTAAAGCGGCCGCGCGCTCTTGGCGCCATCATTTTTTTAATCAGCTTGCAAATCTCCGGCGGAATGTTTTTTTTGATCTTTCTTGGATCGACGTACTTTCCGCGGCGAGCCTTTTCGTACATTTCCTCTTGAGTTTCGGCGGTGTAAGGCTTTTGGCCTGTGACCATTTCGTAAAGCATTACGCCAAGCGCGTAAATGTCCGCGCGCTGGTCAACGCCGCTTGAGTTTTTAAACTGTTCCGGCGGCATGTAGCTTGGCGTTCCAAGGATCACGCCGTCCTTTGTGTTTTTGTCGTCGGAATCGTCGCTTGCGATTCCAAAGTCCGTAAGTTTTATCTCGCCGCGCCGCGAAATCAAAAGGTTTCCGGGCTTGATGTCTCGGTGAACGACGCTCTTTCTGTGAGCGAACCTAAGTCCAAAAAGCGAGTCCTGCATTATGAGCATCGCCACTTGCGGAGAAAGAGAGCCTTGCTTTTGAATCAACTTGTCCAACGAAAGGCCTTCGACAAATTCCTCTACGATGTAGCGGTAGCCGCCTTCTGTAAAATAGTCGAACAAGTGTACAATGTAAGGGCTCTGCATTTCCAAAAGAATTTTGGCCTCTTTTAGGAATCTTTCTTTGGCGACTGACGAGCCGCGCGTGGTAAGCTTCTTTATGATGATGGGCCTCTTTAGTTCAGGGTGCGTTGATTTGTAAATCGCTCCCATTCCGCCTTGCGCGATCTGTCCTTGAATCTTGTACTTTCCAATCATGTCTGGGATGTCTGCCATATTTTGTCCTCCTACTGAACGCTAATTATGTCTTTGTCAGGGTCAAAAGTTTTTGACGGTTTTACCACCGCAATATTCTGCCTTTGCGGATTGTGTATTTGCGCGTACAAACCGCCCTGACGCAGTAAATAATTTTCCGGAACGGGCCTATGCCCTCCGATGTATTTTGCCTTAACGCCCGCTTTTGGAGCGCAATAAGCGTCAAGCATATTGGCAACGCTTCCGATCTTTGCCTCGTCATTTGCCGTCCAAGTCAAGCCGTACACGACCTTTTCGTCAAGCAAAGAAGAAACCAATTCCGCCTTGTCAAAAAAACACAGCGGCTCGGCGTGCGAGACAAAAACATTTTTTGCGCAAGCGGCCAATGGAAGCGCTTTTTCAAAATCATAAATCGCTTCCAAGACTTGGGGCTCGTAAAAGCTTTGCATAAATTCCAAAACCATTCTTCCTTCCATCACAAATTTCCTAAAAGGAAAATTGCCGCCGCCGCGCTCGTTCTTGATGTTTTCGTGGTTGCCCTTAAGGCAATGAAAATTTTCCGGCCATAAAATTTTGGCTTCCATAACCGCCATCAAAGCCGAAAGCCCTTCGCGCATTTCTTCGCGCATTTCCGGCGAGTCAATCTGGCCCAGACGGTCGTAAAGCTTAAAGGCTTTTTCCCAGCGGCCGCGCGCCCTGCCTTCCGCGTGCAAAATGTCGCCGACAAGCACGACGCGGATTTTTTTTTCTTGCAGGGCGTCTATAATTTTTATGTCGTCCTTAAAGCCGGAATTTTTTTTGGGCAGGACAAAATTTAAAATGTTGTAAACAAAATCAGGCCGCGCGTGCAAGTCTGGAACAACGACCAACGGCATGTCTTTTTGCTGTCGAAAGTCCAAAAAGCCGCCGGCAATTTCCGTTCCAGGAATTCGCTCCCTGTACTCGCAACTTTCGGACTGCAAGACTTGCAAGGCGTTTTTTGCCAACGCTAAAATTTTTTTTTGCGACGGCAGTCTTGCATGCTTTGAGAAAATTAAAAAATCATCAAGAATTTCCGATCGATCCACGTAAAAACCGCGCCGCGATTAAAGGTTAACCGAAAACCAAATTGGCGGAGCCGATTGTGATTTTGTCTCCGCGGCTAAGCTTTACGTACTTGTCCGCCGGAATTCTTTTTCCATTCAACAAAGTTCCGTTTGTGGAATTTTCGTCCTTAAGATAATAGTCGTCCTTGATTTTTTGAATCAAGGCGTGATGGCGGCTGGCCAGCTTGTTTTCAATGACAACGCTGTTGTCCGTTTCGCGGCCAAGAGTGATTTTTGCCACCAACTTGATCTTTTGCTTGTTGAACATCAAGTAAGAAACCGCGTTGGGATCCGAAATAGCCTGAATGTGCTCGCCTACAGGGGAGCTTTCCATAATTGTAGAGTCATCCATACTGTTATTATAACCCAAAATTTGATTTTTATCAAATTATTTTGTATAATATGGGCATGCAAACTTTAGTGATCGGTTCAACATGCGTTGACATTATTATCCGCGTTCCAACGTTCCCGGAGCCGGGCCAGGACGTAAACACTGACGGCGCCAAATGGTCTTTGGGCGGAACGGCATTCAACGTGGCAAAGGCCTTGCAAAAAGCCAAAAGCGATTTTACTCTATGCTCGCCCGTCGGAACGGGAGTTTACGCGGAATTTGTTGAAAATGAGCTAAAAAAGAACAAAATTCCCGTCTTTGCAAAAATAAAAAGCCAAGAAAACGGCGCCTGTTGGTGCCTTGTCAACAAAAAAAACGAGCACGCCTTTATTTGCGCCCACAAAGCCGAATACCTTTTTGACAGAAAATTCTACAAAAAAATAAATTTCAAAAAAGTGGACTCGATTTACTTTTGCGGGCTGGAAATGGAAGAAAAAACTTCCGAGGCCGAAATCGACTTTCTCTTGGAACAAAAAAAGCTGGCAGACCAAGAAGGGCGGCCGCTCAAAATATTTTTTGACCCCAGCGCTCGCGTCATGCACATCAAAAAATCGCTCCTAAAAAAAATCTGGCGGCTCAACCCGATATTGCATCTTAACCAAAAAGAGGCCTTTGCATTGACTGGCCTTAAGTCAATCCCCCAAGCCGCGGCCGCCCTTTTTGCCCTTACAAAAAACGACGTGATTATGACAACCGGAAAAAGCGGCTCCTACATTTTTGAGGCCGCAACGCAAAAAGGGCAAAAAATTCCAGGCGTGGAGGCCAATGTGGTTAACACAATCGGCTGCGGCGACGCGCACCTAGGCGTTTGCGTGGCCCGCGTCAAGGCCGGCGACAGTCTGGCCGCCGCCGTCATGGCCGCCAACAAGTACGCCGCGCGAATTGCGGAAATAGAAGCGGCGTCTTTGTAAAACCGCGCGTCGCTTTAAGGCCTTGCAAGGCATGGCCTGGCCCAAAAGGCCGCTCGCTACTTTTTCTTTTCGGTCAGATTTTTGGCGGCTAGTTCAAACAAGCGCTGGACAATCTTGAACACTTCGTCGCGGGTGTCTTTGTCCAATTCGCTCGCGGCCTTTACAATCGCTCCGGCCTGCTTGAACCAATCCTTTCCCAAGTCGCTGTTGGTCTTGGCTCCGCCGGCGGTTATCACCTTGAACAAAGTCTCGACTACAAGGCTGCGTTTTTCCTTTGAGACGCCTTCAAGCCATTCGTTAAAAGTCTTATGAAAAATGTCCGAAGCGTTTTCAAAGTCCTCAAGGGTTTTAAAGCCGCGCGGCATTACTTGCCAAGAAAAAGGCTCGTGCTGCATAAGGCCTTGGGCTTGGCTATCCACAACGCTGTATTCGCCCGCCCGCCTAAAAAGCATTCCAACAATAGAAAGTTTTGGATAGTAGGAATGCAGGAGCGGAAGCATTTCCACCAAACGCGCGTCTTCGATTATTTCCTTTCTAAAGCCAGGGCCGTCAAAGTTGTAAACCCTGTCGATTCTTTTTTTGCATTTTGGTTCGCAAAAGGCGGAGGCGTACACGGCAAGGTTTCCGCCCTTGGAATGGCCGCCGACCAAAATTTTTCCGCGCGTCTTTTTTGCCACGCCCTCAAGGTAAGCCAAAGCGTCGCGCTGCGCTGGAACCACTTCTTCTATCGCAAGGTTAAAGTCTTCCTTCCAGCCGACGATTGTGTCGTCCGTTCCTCTAAAAGCCACAAAAGGATTTGAGTTAAAGGCGCCTTCAAAAAAAACAAGCGCCGAAAACTGCTCTTCGTTTTGCAAGTCGATTTTGCTTACGTAGCCGGAAGCGCAAATTTTTCCAAAGCGTTTTGAAGCGGCGCATACTTCCAGCAAGCGCACGGTTTCCCGCGAAATCAAGGCGCCCAAGTCGCAGCGCTTTTCAAAGTCCTCGCTTGCCTTAAAGCAAGTCCACAAATCCCTTAAAGAAAGCCTGCTTGAAAAATCCGACGGAAGCAACTCGTCAAAGTTTAAGTATGAAAGTTGGCACAAAACCAAAGCGTCAACGTCGCAAAAGGCGCTCTTTGAAAAAGTCAAATCTCCGCGCCATTCAACATAATCTATCAAGTCCATCGATTTGGCTCTCCAAAATTATTTTCGCTTTAAGTACATTACGCTCAACGGAGGAAGGTAAAAGTCTCCGTCGTAATGGCATTCGTTGCCGGAAAGCAATTCGTCAAAGTCGCCGTACAAGCCTTCAAAGGCGGCAAAGCCTTTTCCTTGTTTTATCGGAACCTTGTAGTCGTATTCGCTTATGTTAAGGCAAACGATTATCGTTTCGCCGCAAGAGGAGCGCTCAAAAACCAATTGCTCCTTTGCCTGGAATATTTGCTTGTAGCTTCCGTAGCGCAAAGCCGGGGAATTTTTTCTTGCCACAAAAGCCTTTTGAACGCAATCGGTCAACTCGTTCCATTCGGGCTTTTCAAAGGCGGGCCTCAACGCCCAATGATTGTCGCCGGGAATTCCCTCAACGCCCCACTCGCTTCCGTAGTACACGCAAGGATATCCGGGCAGCGCCGGCAAAAGGCTCCAGCCCAAGGGAATAAGCTCTTTATGTTCCATCGCCGAAGCGAAGCGGGGATAATTGTGGTTGTCCAAAAAATTCATCATTGGAATCTTTGAGTATATTCCGTCAGGGCCAAACTGACGGTTCAAAGTGTAGGCCAATTCAAAAATGTTCTTTTTGTTAAAGCCGTCGCAAAGCGCGTCGCGCAGCTCGCGGTTGTTGGAAGATTGGCCCATTTCCGAAGAAATGTATTTTGCGCAGTCAATGCCGTCAAAAGATTCAGAGATTATCGCAATGTTTCCGCCGAGGCCCGCTCCCATTTCGGAACAAAATTGCCTTAAGCGCTTGATGAATTTTTTGGGCAAAAATTCAATTAAGCAAAGGTGCAAGCCGTCAAAACGGTAAAGGTCTTCCCACCTTCGTATGGCGCCAAAAACATGCTCGACAACTTCTTCGTTTTCTAGATTCAGTTCAGGAAAGTCCCAGTTGTCCTGCCAGGCCTTGTAGTAAAAGCCGTCGTTGCATGGAGTGTTGCGCCTAAAATCGATTCCCTTGAACCAATCTATGTAGCGCGAATTTTGCATGTTGTTCCGCACGTCTCTAAAGGCCCAAAAGCCGCGGCCGACATGGTTGAAAAGCGCGTCAAAAACAAGCCTAAAGCCGTTTTGGTGGAGCGTTTGGCAAACCTCGGCAAAGTCCTCGTTGCTTCCAAGGCGGCTGTCCAGCGTGTAAAAGTCGCGCGTGTTGTAGCCATGGGTGTCGCTTTGCAAAACCGGATTAAAGAAGATTGAATTGATTCCGATTTTTTTTAGTTGGTCAATCCAATTCAATATTCTGTCAACGCGCCGAACGGGCCGAGTGGCCGCGTTCCAAGTGTTTGACCAGTCCCACGAATTTTCGCGCGGAGCGTCGCAAAGGCCTAGAGGAAAAATTTGATACATCGCGGAACCGTCTAACCAGCTTACGTTCATTTTACTTGTACTCGACTTCTCCGCGCATTATTTTTCTTACTAAAATTCCCGAAGGCTGCAAGTCGCTTTCTTGCCAGCCGCCCTTTGCGTCGCGGTCTTTGTTAAACTTAAGGTTTCCTGAATCTTCGCCCTTGTTGTTGACCGACCAGTTGGCCCAAGAAACTTTCTTTTGAGCCATAAGTTTTGTCCACTCCAAAGTTTCCTTTTCAAAAACTCCGCCGTCGCCGGACGCCTTTGTCGTTCCCCACTCGGTGACAAAAACGGGAAGGCCTTTTTTAAGAGCCTTTCGCAAAACATTGCGGCTTGAGTTTCCGTGGCTGCCTGCGTAGAAGTGGAGAGTGTACATGATGTTCTTTTGTCCCTTGATTGGATCCTTGGCGGCTTTTAGCAAATCGCTGGACCAAACGGGAGTTCCGACGACGATGATGTTGTCGCAGTATTTTCTGATGATAGGAATTATTTTTTCGGCGTAGGGCTTGATGTTGCCCTCCCAAGTGACTTCCTTTCCGTTGGGCTCGTTGCAAATTTCGTAGATGAGATTGGGATACTTTCCATAGGTGGAGGCGATGCGCTCAAAAAATTCTTCGGCTTTTTTTACGTACAGCATGGGATCCCGCTCCGGCAAAACGTGCCAGTCTACGATGACGTAAACGCCAAGCTCAATGGCCGCTTCGATCGAGTCGATCACCTTGTTGGCGATTGCCGGATTGTTGACATAGCCTCCGTTTTCGCCGGCGTACATCGCGGCTCTCCAAAGGTCAGCGTTCCAATCGTCGCGCAGCCACTTGATTACGTCCTTGTTGGCGTACTTTCCGTGCCAGTGCAAGCCGTGCGAGCTCATTCCGCAAAGCTGAACGGGATTTCCATTTTGGTCGCAGAGATGCGTTCCAATAACTTGCAAAGCGCCGTAACGCTCAACCGGCGTGGATTTGTCGTTTAAAAACTGCCTGGGCTCAACTTTTTCAGAACAAGAAAAAAAGGCAAAAGAGAGCAAAAGGCTTGCGGCTAAAATCATAAGTCTTTTCATACGTTCTCCTTAAATGTATTTTACCGTCTCAGAGAGCGGCTTTCTGTCCGAATGCCTGGGGCTGGGCTCCGCGTCGGCGGCGGGATAGCCAATGTCCAAAAGGCAGACCAAATGCAAATTTTGGGGCAAATCAAAGGCCTCGATGATTTTGGCCGCGTCAAAGCCGCGCGCCCAAAGGGTGCCCAAGCCCAATTCCGTGGCCTGGAACATCATCGCGCTTGTGACGATGGACGCGTCCACTTCGCCGCCGTCGTAATGGCCGCCGGGATAGTATGTGTAAGCGGTGTCGGCCGCGTTTTTATAGCTTTCGTTTTCGTCGTAGCAAACCATAAGGACAACAGGCGCGTTAAAGGCCATTTGCGTGGCCGTCCTGATTTTGGCGACGGCCTCAGGGCTTTTTAAGACAAAGATTCTTTGGCTTTGCGAGTTTTTTGCGGTGGGAGCCAAGCGGCCGGCCTGCAAAATCTTTTCCAGCTTTTCGTCCTCAACCTTCTTGTCAGAAAATTTGCGGACAGAATAACGTTCCTCAGATAATTTTAAAAAATCCATAGAATTATTTTACACCGATTCGCCGCAAAAATCAATTGATAAAATCAAAAAGGCGCGCTAAAATAAGCGAAACGGAGATTTCAATGAAAAAAATTGTCACAGCTTCCACAAACCCCATAGTAACCAAGACGATTTCAAACGCCTGCAAGAACTTTTCGGCTTTTTCATGCAATATTTTCGGCGACACGGACAGCATCATCAGCTTTATCAACTACGAGCTGCCGGACATCAAGGTAATCGACTACACTTCTCCGACCATCAGATGCGACAAAATTCTTGAGGCCATCCACGAAGACTCTTGGCTTCACTACGGCGGCGTAATTTCCGTTTGCAAAGACCGCGACCAAGCCAGGCGCTTGGAAGACCTTAAGGACGACAACGTTCTTTCAATATTGACAATAGAAGAATTTGCCCAAAACTTCAGCCGCCTCCTGCGCATCATCGACCAAAACCAGCAGTTTTTGTACGCGCGCGGAATGCAGGACATAATCGGCGGCCGCGAGGAAGGCAGCTTTACTTGCGGAAACGATCCGCTGGACATCCGCTTTTACATCAACTTTATGGTCAGCTACCTTTACAACACCAACCGCATCAGCTCCGAAGACCGAGTCAATTTGCAAATGACCTTGAGCGAGCTTTTGACAAACGCCGTTGAGCACGGAAACTTGAACATTTCCTACAAAGAAAAAACCGACTGGCTTATGAACGGCGGAAACATCATGGACCTTATCCGAACCCGCGCCGAAGATCCAAAATACAAAGGAAGAAAAATCCGAATCAACTACTCGATTCACGACAAAGCCAGCGCCTTTAGAATCACCGACAACGGCGACGGCTTTGACTGGCGCAAAATGCTGGAAAGCCGCGCGTCCGAAGACGAAACCCACGGCCGCGGAATTTCTTTGAGCCGCTCCTTTGTAAAAAAATTGGCCTACAACGAAAAAGGAAACCAGGTCACATTCCAAATCGCCAACCAAATCAACTCAGTCAACGCCGTCCCCGGCATCATGAAGCCCTTTGACGTTTTGGAATACAAGGACAAGCAAATCGTTTGCCGCCAGGACGAAATGTCAAACGACCTTTTCTTTATTGTGGAAGGAAAATTCGGCGTTTACGTAAACCTAAAGTTGAACACAGTCCTCACGCCCAGCGACATGTTCATCGGCGAGATGGCCTTTTTGCTGAACGACAGAAGAACGGCTACTGTAATGGCTATCGGAAACTGCAAGCTGATTAAAGTTCCAAAGACGGCTTTCCTTTCGCTTATCAGAAAGAACCCGCACTACGGCATCTTCTTGAGCAAAATGCTGGCGCAGCGCTTGGCCCTGCAGTCGCAGAACGCCTACGTAATCCAGCAAAAATTCGAAGCGCTTCAGGGAGCGTTTCAAGTGGCGAAAAGTTTTTAAAAAGCGGAGCGCCTAGCCCTTGATGAAAGCGACCATCGCCTCGTAAATTCTCTTGTTGAATTTGCGGCCGATGTCTTGCGCCAAAATTTTCAGGGATTCTTCCTGCGACAAAGCCTTGCGGTATGGACGGTCGCTTGTAAGCGCGTCAAAGACGTCGGCGCAGCTTATGATTTGCGACTCTTCGGGGTACTCGCCTTCTTTTTTTCCGTAGTAGCCGCTTCCGTCCAAGTGCTCGTGGTGGTAGCGAACAAAGTTTCTTATCTCGATAAAGTAAGGATTGGCCGAAAGAATTTTGTAGCCGATTTCAGCGTGCTTCTTTATGATAAGGCGCTCTTCGTCGTTAAGCTTGGCGGGCTTGTTTATGATGGCGTCGGTGATTCCGATTTTTCCGATGTCGTGAAGCAGAGCGCCGTATCGCAGCATATGAATCCGTTCCTTGCTGTAGCCGAGGCGCTTGGCCATTCCGACGCAGTAGTTGGCCACGCGGTCTGAGTGTCCTTCCGTATAAAGGTCTTTGGCTTCGAGCGCGTTTGAAAGGGACTTGACGACGCTAAAATTGCTTTCTTCGATTTTGTCGCGAAGGTTTCTGTTGATCACTTCGGAAGCGAAGAAAGCCGAAGCGATTTCCATCATGTATTGGTGCTCAAGGCTGAACGGCTCCTTGCTTTGCTTTGAGCGCGAGATTGTCACAACTCCGATGCGCTTTTGTTCCGTTCCCACAGGAACACTTATAAACGAGCCTTGGATGAACGGCTCCTCTTTCATCAGCGAATAGGCCGGATGGCTTGAGCGGTCTGGAACAAAAACAGAAATCCAATTTTTAAAGACTTGGCCGGAAATTCCTTCGCCGACTTTTAGTGTCGGAACCTTGTCGCGGTCAACATTGCTAAAGGCAAAGGGATAAAGGATTTGCAAGTCCTCGTCGTAGCGGTAAGCCACGCCGCGCGTAAAAGTTATCTCTTCCTTTAAGTCGTCAAAGAGCGAATTGTTCATGTCGGCGACCATCTTGTGCTTTTGCAAGGCAAAGGGATAGTTCTTTAAGTTCAAAAGATTTCTTTGGCCTCGCATTGCTATTGAGGCGGCGTACAAATTTATTTGAAGGCGGCTGTTAAGCTTTTGCAGGAACTGGATCTCGTCGCGCTTCAAAATGAATTTTTTATAAGTTCCTTTTGAGCACAAGATTAAGAAAGCGACCATCTCAAAGCCGTGAACGACAGGCATAATGTAGCGGCAGCCGTACAATTCCCTCAACATGTCGCCCAGCATCGGGTCGGCCACGTTCTTCTCAGCGAACATTCTTTCCAAAGGAATGACGCCGCTTTCCATGGCCAAAAAGCCCGCGAAAAGCGAGTCGTCAGAAACCGTGATGATTCCTTCCTTGTCCATTTCGCGGTACTCATGGAATTCCGGCGCGTGAATGAAAACGCGGGTTTCGCAACCCTCAATCCGCCGCTCCACCAAAGCGATGACAGACTTTACAAGGCCGATTGTCGTCGTCCAATTGTTCAAAGAGTCCATGGCAAATTCGTCGTTCACGGACGCAAAGTTGCTCACGTCCTTCCAAACGACTCGTTTTGCGGTTTTTGAAACTTTTTTAACCTTTCTTTTTACCATGAAACTCCGGACAAGCGGACAGTCCGCCTCCTTTCATATTATCGGCAAAAAGGCTACAAAACTTTAGATAAATTTTCGTTATTCTGGAATGGAGGGCAGCGGCTAAACCGTCTTCCTAAGCGCGATTGAGTCAAGGATGCGGGCGATTATCGGAAAGCTTTGAGGGGTCAGCGAGGCAAGGTTGTCGCCGTCTGTGTGCATCAGGCGCCAAGTCAAGGGAAGCTGCTGGTGGAGCGCGTCAATCTTTTTTTCGGGAACGTCTTGATTTTTAACGTAGCGCATAAGGTCCGCGTCGGAGTTTAGCGCCATCATGTAGGCGGAGGCCTCGTTTTGCGGAAGCATCGTTATCGCCACGGCTGGAAATCCGTTGGCCAAAAAGCCCGCATTGTCGCTGTAGGGCATCGGAAGGTTGACCCAATTGAGGCCCAGCGAAGAAAAAATCGCCTTGGCGCTTTGGTCAAGCGCGTTGTACTTTTTTACAAAAGAGGCCGGAGCCTTTGCGGGCGGAACGTTAAGTCCCAGCAAGGGAACGGTTCCGCGGCCCACGCAGTCAAAAACGTAAATGTCTTCGTCGCGGATTCCGCACTTTTGCATTGTCGAAGCGAGCGAAAAAGCGCCCTGCTCCTTTACCCCTTCCGAGCCAAGCTCCTCGCCGTCGGTAAAGAAAATCCTGCAATTGTGGACGCCGTTAAACTTTGCCAGGCGCGCGGCAAAATCCATCAAGCAAAAAACCGACGAGGAGTTGTCGTTGGCGCCGGGACTGTCGGGCGCGATGTCGTAGTGCGCGATGATTGTCTTTACGCGAAAGGTCGCGTCGTAGCCTTGCCGCGGAAGTTTTACGTAAATGTGCCGCTTTCCGTCAACGCCGATTACGGCCGTCTCAACGCCCCGCGCGCCAAGATAGGTTTGGATAAAAGCGGCGCGGTCGGTGTTGGGCCGCAAGAACATTTCGTATTCGGGCGCGAGGCCGGCGGGAACAATCATCGGCTTTCCTTAGCGGCAAAGAGGCCGACGATTTTCTTTGTCAAAAACTTTACGGCAAAGGACGCGGCGATTGTGGCGGCAAAAACCAAGACAAGGTAAGCAAGCGCCTTTAACTGGTCCGCCCAGCCTTCAAGGCGGAAGCCTTCCGGCGACCTAAAGCCCTTGTCCATCCAGCCGAACATTATCGCAAACTGGCGCAAGAAAAGCGCCTGCATAAGATAGAACTCAAGCGTGATGTTTCCAAAAAATCCCAAGACGGCGTTTTTGCTCCAAAGCTTAAGGCGGATAAGAACGACAAGCAAAAGGCCAGAAAGGACTTGAAGCGTTTCCACGCCGAACATAAGAGCGCGCGGAAGCGTTGAGTTGTTGCCGGAAAATTCCAGCCAATAATGGATGTTCTTGGAGTACAAAAAGAAGCGCAAGGCAAACGACGCGGCAAAAAGCAAGAAGGCTCCAAAAAGCTTTGGCCAATAAAATTTTTGCAAAGAAGGCAAAACCTTTTTTTCATACTGGGCCAACATCAAGCCGGCAAAAAAGCCGATCGTGGAGTTGACCCACCATTCGCCCTCATACCAAAGGGCGACCACGCTCTTGTACCAAGGGCAAAGCCACAAGGCGCCGGGCTTTTTCCACCAATCGGTTGGGCCCCACCACCAAGTAAAGTGCTTGTTGAACAAGAACCAGCCGGCCTGCGCGGCGACGACCAAAAACGAAAGCGAAAGCGCCAGCGGGCGGCTCTTTACGTTCTTAAAAATTACATAAAAGGCAAGATATTGAACCAAGATTACCGGAACAAACCAAGCGTTGTCGTTTAAGAGCGCGACGCCCGTTATTTTGCAAATCCATTCCGAGGCCGGCATTTTCGTTCCCAAAAGCAAGTGCCAAACGATGTAAAAAACGTTCATCACGTAAAAGCAGACGACAATCGGAAGACAGCGGCGGCGCAAAAAGCCGTTCAAATAACCGGGCTTTGAGTCCAAGCTTTTTAAAAGTCCGTAGCCGGAAACAAAAAAGAAAAGCGCCACAAACAAAAAGCCGATTTCGCGGAAAATCTGCATCTGTCCCAAGGCCGCCATCGGAGCGGAATTGGCCGCGGGCTGCGAAAGATGGTGGCAAATTACGCCGATAGCCGCAAGGCCCTGCAAATTCTTGGTCGCCTCAAGCGACATCGAGTCCTGGTTAAAGGCGCCCATTTTTGCGCGGCGGCTTCCCACGATCAAAAGCGCGATCCACGCGCCGTAAACGATTATTGAAATGATTGGAAATGTCATTCTTCTATATTAAAGCAAATCTCCAGCCGTTTCAAGTGTTGAATCTTAACGCGTTTTGCGCTAAAATTGATATTCAAATTATCACACTTTTAGAGGCAAAAAAATGTCTAAGTATCCTTTTGAATCGATTGAACCCAAATGGCAAAAATATTGGGAAGACAACAAAACTTTTAAAGTCAGCGAAGACGCGGCATATCCCAAAGAAAAGCGCCGATACGTTTTGGACATGTTCCCCTACCCCAGCGCGGCGGGCTTGCACGTAGGCCACCCCGAAGGCTACACCGCCACCGACATTTACTGCCGCTATCTAAGAATGAAGGGCTTCAACGTCCTGCACCCGATGGGCTACGACGCCTTTGGCCTTCCGGCGGAAAACTATGCTATCAAAACAGGAACCCACCCGCGCGAAACGACAAACTCAAACATCGAACATTTTACAAAACAAATAAAGGCGCTCGGCTTTAGCTACGACTGGGACCGCTGCGTGCAAACCTGCGACGCGGACTACTACAAGTGGACGCAATGGATTTTCCTTCAGCTTTACAAAAAAGGCCTCGCCTACGAAAGCAACACGCCGATCAACTGGTGTCCGTCGTGCAAGACCGGCTTGGCCAACGAAGAGGTCAAGGAAGGCCGCTGCGAACGCTGCCACTCGGAAGTCACGCGAAAGACAATCCGCCAGTGGGTTTTAAAAATCACCGAATACGCCGAGCGCCTCTTGCAAGACCTTGACGAGCTTGACTGGCCGGAGAGCGTAAAAATCATGCAGCGCAACTGGATCGGAAAGTCCATCGGCGCCGAAGTTGACTTTGCCGTGGCCGACAAGGACGGAAAGGCCACCGACAAAAAATTGCGCGTTTACACGACTCGCTGCGACACCCTTTTTGGCGCCACATACATGGTCGTCTCGCCCGAGCACCCGCTTGTCGCGGAACTCACCACGGCGGAACAAAAGGCTGCCGTAGAAAAATACATCGAAGACGCGGCAAAAAAATCCGACCTTGAGCGCACCGACTTGGCCAAGGACAAGACCGGCGTCTTTAGCGGAAGCTACGCCATCAACCCCGTCAACGGAAAGCAAATTCCGATTTGGGTGGCCGACTACGTTTTGATTTCATACGGAACGGGAGCCATCATGGCAGTTCCTGCTCACGACACCCGCGACTGGGACTTTGCCAAAAAATTCAATCTTCCGATCATCGAAGTGTTGAAGAGCGAAGTTGACGTGCAAAAGCAGGCTTGGACCGAAGACGGAATCCACGTGAACTCCGACTTCCTTGACGGCCTTAACAAGCAGGACGCGATCAACAAAATGCTGGACTTCCTTGAAGAAAAGAAAATCGGAAAAAAGGCGATAAACTACAAACTGCGCGACTGGATTTTCAGCCGCCAGCGCTACTGGGGCGAGCCGATTCCTTTAGTCCACTGCCCCAAGTGCGGAACGGTCGCCGTTCCCGAAGACCAGCTTCCCTTGGAGCTTCCAAACGTAAAGACTTACCAGCCCACCGGAACCGGAGAAAGCCCGCTTGCCGGAATCGACAGCTGGGTAAACTGCAAGTGCCCCCAGTGCGGAGGCGACGCCAAGCGCGAGACAAACACAATGCCCCAATGGGCGGGAAGCTGCTGGTATTACCTTCGCTACTTGGACCCCAAAAACGACAAAGAGTTCTGCGCCAAGGAAAAGGAAAACTATTGGATGCCGGTTGACTTGTACGTCGGCGGCGCCGAGCACGCGGTATTGCACCTTCTTTACGCGCGCTTCTGGCACAAGGTTTTGTACGACATCGGCGTTGTCAGCACAAAGGAGCCATTCCACCGCTTGGTCAACCAGGGAATGATAACGTCCTTTGCCTACCAGCGAAAGGACAAGACGCTTGTTCCGGTTGACGAAGTTGAGGACAAGGGAAACAACGTTTACGTTGAAAAGGCCACCGGCCAAGAGCTTACGCAAGTTGTCGCCAAGATGTCAAAGTCGCTCAAGAACGTCGTGAACCCCGACGAAGAGATAAAGCTTTACGGCGCGGACAGCGTGCGCATGTACGAAATGTTCATGGGCCCGCTCACGATGTCAAAGCCTTGGGCAACGCAGGGAATCGTCGGCATCCACCGCTTCCTTGAAAAAGTTTGGGGCGTTGCCGAAAAGCCTTACAGCGACCTTGACATTTTCGGAAAGCTCGAAGACGAAAACTTGATTGAGCTTAGAAAGCTTTACGCAAAGACCGTAGAAAAAGTCACCAACGACACCGACACGCTCAACTTTAACACGGCGATAAGCCAGATGATGATTTTCATCAACGCTGTCTCAAAGCTGAACGAGATTCCAAAGACAATGTGGGAAGGCTTTGTAAAAATGCTTTCTTGCTACGCCCCCCACTTGGGAGAGGAATTGTGGGAGCGCCTTGGCCACAAGGGAACGATCGCCTACGAAACTTGGCCGACAGTTGACGCGGGCCTTTCCGCCGACGACCAAAAAACGATTGTCGTCATGATCAACGGAAAGCTCCGCGACAAGTTCAACGCCGCACCCGGCACCAGCCAAGCCGACTTGATTGCCGCCGCCCGCCAAACGGAAGGCGTCAAAAAGTTCTTGGAAGGCAAGACCGAAGTTAAGGTTGTCTGCGTCCCGGACAAGCTGGTGAATATTGTAGTAAAATGATTTGTTAAACCAAAACTCTCGCGGCCACAAAAAGGCCTCGCAAGACTATTAGTGAAGGTAACAAACAAATAAGCCGCGGCAACACCGCGGCTTATTTGTTTGTTGCTATCGGAATAAACTTTTTAGCCAATTCCAAATCGCTTGATTGTTATTTGTAATGACACAGCCCAAAACAAATGTAATAACAGCCCACAACGCCGCCCGGACAAAACGAAAAATTCTTTTTCTATGGAGCCTAAAAACTTGCCGCCTGTTCTTTATGATAAAGCCATGCAACGCCCTGTACGCTAGATAAGCTTTTTCAAAATTTTGGTATGCGGCATCTTTGTCATCTTGCTTTTCGTTTATCTTTGCGTATTCCACAAGCCTTACAGCGTCATCGGACAACTTTCCGTAATCCAAAAGCAAGGCCATTTCCACGTCATCTCTTGGTTCGACAGAAGCGATTGAACGGTCAAAGCTTTCGGACTCGCGTTTGTAATACAAATTCAAGCATTTGTAGCAGTCCAAAATAATGCGGTTGACATGGCTTTCCGCTTTGCTTATTTGTTCCTTGCATTTGATTTCACTTCCCACAACAAACGCCCGAGCGACATGGTCATTCAACGCTCGGATTTCATTGTAGAGTTGCAAGGGGAATTTTTCGTACAATGCCTCAATTTCGGCAAGAAGGGGTTTTATAGGATTAATGTATTGTTTATATACATCTTCCAACAAACGCAGATTTTCTTCTGTCATGTGTAGCCAAACCTCTTTCCACCTCAGCGGCGGAAATAAACCTGTTTTCTGCAAGGTACACCTGACCACGCCCTAACAAAGCGTCATCTTTAATATAGCCCGAAACTTTGCGTCCAAGCTTATGAGAAATTTTCGTATCTATTTCTTCAAAATCCATGTCGGCAATCTGCTCTACAGAAAGCCCTGTTGAATCTTGAATGCTCCTGCGACTTTCATCGCTCAAAAAAAACATTCCAAAAATTCCTTACAGATAATATTACTATACAATAGTTTTGTTTAATTGTCAAGGGAAAATTTTAGAATTTTGCGCCCCAGTGCGGGTGTCCACATAACAACTGGTTGTACCGCAGCGGGCTTGACCCGCTGTCGGCTACGAACCTTTGTTATGCTAATTTTATATTTTTTTTACAAATAATCATAAATTATTATTTCTATATAATCTTGATTATCAAAAAATTCCGCCAAAGTCACCGGATCCTTAGTTCCATAAATTTCTTCTCTTACAACTTGTCCTTTTTTATTGTAAAAGATTTTTTTTGTATATTGAATAATTTCCTTACCATCTTCAAAAGTAAATAATTGTTCTTGAATTATCTGATTATTTTTTTTCTTATACTTAAAAATTTCTTTATTACTATGATTATCAGTAATTTCAATTAAATCGCCATCTTTACTATATGTATATTTATATTCAGAAGCAAAAGATTTCTTTTTTATTATTTTTCCATTTTCATATTCATATTTTACAGTATTAAAAATATCTAGTTTGTTATCGTCATAAAAGTTTTCTTCTATAATTTTGTTTTCATCGTTAAATTTATATGAATGGATTTTATTTCCATTGTTTAATTCAAATAATTGATTATCCGTATATTCATATTCAATTTCTTCTGATGAGTAAATTGGCATATTATATGGGATTCGAGTTTCTATAGTTTTTATTTTTTTATTAGATTCATTAAAAATATTAGTTACAATTGTTTGTAACCGTGTTTCATTTTCAATTTTATAAAATACATACTTATGATGAAAATCGTCTGCAAAAGAAAAATAGAAATTACTAAAGATTAATAAAACTAAAAAATACTTTTTCATATTTTTCTCCAAAAGCACCCCAGTGCGGGTGTCAGCATAACAATTCTTCGCCGTGTCCGTCATAATCCTCTTATACGGCAAAAATCGCCGCATAAAATTCATAGGCCCTCAACTAATTCCTCATCCTACCACAAGTTCCGCTTTTTCGTCTGGCATCTTAAAACAAAATAAAAGAGCCACCCATCAGGCGGCGCTTTCTGTGCGAAGGATTCCCGCGTCAAGCGCGGGAATGACATCCTTTACTTCCCCATAATATCTCTCGCCAAAACCTTGGCGATGTTTGGCCGCTTGACCAAGTCGCCCTTGAGGCCTTCCTCGCGGGCCTTGTTGACGTATGAAGGATCCTGGAAGCTGTACTTAAAGTTGGTGTGAACGTCGTAGGTGCCCTTCATCAAGGCGTAGGCGTCTTCTGTCATTACAAGCTCTTCGTCGGTGGGAATTACAAAAATCTTTGTCTTTGAATCGTCGGCGTGAATGTAAGTCTCGGCGTTGCCTGTGAACGACCATTCGTTTCGCTGGGCGTCGATTTTGATTCCGTAGTTTTCCAAGCCGCTGCAAGCCTTCATGCGGGTGATCGGTCCGCGCTCGCCTACGCCGGCTGTCCAAACAATCGCGTCAACGTGTCCAAGCTCGGCCATAAAGGCGCCGATGTATTTTTTGATGCGCAAGGCTTCCATCTCGATGCTAAGCTGGCAAAGCTTGTCGCCCTTGGCGGCGTCGATTTCGATGTCGCGGCGGTCGGAATACTTTCCTGTGATTCCAAGGCAGCCGCACTTTTTGTTCAAAGCCTTGTCCATCTCGTCGGCGCTCATTCCTGTTTTGCGCATGATGTAGAAGGGAAGCGCGGGGTCAAGGTCGCCGCTCCTTGTTCCCATCACAAGGCCCTCAAGCGGAGTGATTCCCATCGTCGTGTCGTAGCAAACGCCGTTCTTCACCGCGCACATAGAAGAGCCGTTTCCGATGTGGCAAATGATAAGGTTTGTGTCCTTGGGGTCTTTTCCCAAAAGAACGGCGGCGCGCTTGGCTGTGTACAAGAAGCTTGTTCCGTGAAAGCCGTAGCGGCGCGCGGCGTATTTTTCATACCATTCGCGGGGGATGGCGTATTGGAAAGTTTCTTCGGGCATTGTCTGGTGCCAGGCTGTGTCCATGATCGCCGAGTGGGGAACGTTGGGCATAACCTTTTGAGCGGCCTCGATACCCATGATGTTGGCGGGCATGTGCAAGGGGCCAAGGTCGACGACCTCGCGGAAGCCGTCCAAAACTTCGGGCGTGATCAAAACGCTCTTTGTGAACTTTTCGCCGCCGTGCAAAACTCGGTGGCCAACGGCTCCGATTTCGTCCATAGATTTGATGACGCCGACTTCGGGGTCTGTGATTTCTTTTATGATAAGCTCAATCGCCTCTTTGTGCGTGGGGCACGGGCTTGTGATTTCGGTCTTCTTTCCCTTGGCCTTGTGGGTGATGCAGCTGCCCTCGATTCCGATGCGCTCAACCACGCCGTTAGCCATAACCTCTTTTTTGTCCCAATCGTAAACCTGATACTTGGCGGAAGAAGATCCGCAGTTCAATGTAAGAATTACCATAAGTTCCCTCGATATAATATAGTAAAAATGAGTGGAAATATTCTAGCGCTTTTTTAGCAAATCTGCAAGCGGAACGCGGCCTTCCCGCTACTCAGAAAGCCACACCCACTCGGTCTTGGCTCCGTTCAAATTGTCGTAGTAAAAGTTTGAAAGGTTCCAGCGGTTGCGGATTGCGTAAAAGCTTGCCGGGCGGACAAGGTAAATTATCGGGCACTCTTCCAAAATCAGGCGCTGGTATTCGTCCCATATTTTTTGGGCGGCAAGCTTGTCGGCGGTGTAGCTTCCTTCGTTGTACAAAAAGTCGCAGCGCGCTTCCCAATCGGTGGCGGGCTTTTGCTGGTAGGGGTGCCACAAGTGCAAGTTGCCGCTTGACGGCCACACGTTGCTTCCCTGCGAAGGAAAGAGGTTGGCGCCCAATCCTATGATTATCGACTGCCAGTCAAAAGTGGCCGTCAAGGACTCAACCATTTTTTGGAAATCGGTTTGGCGAACGTTCACCTTAATGCCAAGCTTTTTTGCCTCGTCGCTTATGATTTGCGCGATGTCGTTTGAAGTGTTGGCCGTGCTTGCGATCGCAAGGTCAAATTCCACCGGCCGATTTTTTTCGTCAAGCATCGTTCCGTCGGCGCCGCGCTTAAAGCCGATTTTGTTTAACAATGCCTCGGCTTTGGCCAAGTCAAATTTGTATTCAAGCTGGATGTCGGGATTGTAAAAAGGATTTCCGTCAGGGAAAAAGTCGTACTTGGGATAAGCCAAGCCGCGGTAAGTTTGCGCGATGATTCGGTCGCGGTTAAGGAGGCGGCTCATCGCCTGGCGGAATTCTTTTTTGCAAAACCAATCGTAAAAGGGCTCGCGCTTGTTTTTTGGATTTTGGTTAAAGGACCACAATTGCGCGCCAAGACTTCCGTCGGCGTTAAAGACTGTGTAGTCGTTCCCCTGCCCGCGAATCACGTCGTCAAGATTTTCGGGCGTGGGAGAATAGGTTTCCAACTTCCCTTGAGTGAACAAAAGGTATGAAGTGTTTTGGTCGCCCACGATTTGCATTATCATTTTTTTGGCGTATGGAATCGCCTGTCCTTCGGAGTCTTTTTGCCAATAATCCTTGTTGCGGGCAAAGACCAGCCGTTGGCCCGGCGAATAACTTTCGATGAACCACATTCCCATAGACGGAATCGTCTGAACGTCCGAGTCAATGCCAAAAAGATTTTTCACGCCCTCAACGCCGCCTTCCTCTTTGGCCTTTTTGTAAATCCACGCGGGCTTAAAAGAATCGTTTGTGGCAAGAAGCGGGTCGGCGACAATGCGGGGAAAGACAAAGTCAAAATTCTTTTCGTCGATTTTAACGGCCTTTATGCGGCGGCTTTCTCCGTTGGCCATAGTCACAAACTGGCCGGAATACGCCGAGCTTTGAAAGCGCTCGTCTCCCGAAACCTCGTCGTACCACCAAACGATGTCGTCGCTTGTGACGGGAATTTTTTTGTCGGAATTGATGAAGGACCAGTAAAGGTCGTCGCGCAAAGTCACGTGAACCGTTAGCGTGTCGCGCGCCTGGTCGGTTTCTATAACAAAAGACGCGCAGCGGGGAATCCATTCGCGCTTTTCGTAGTCGTAGTCAAAAAGCCAGTCGGAAGTTTGGCCCATAATGCCGGCGCTCTGCGCGTCGCGCTCGGCCACAAGAATGTTAAAGGTTTTGGGGTCTGACATGCAAACGTCGTTCCAAACGCCGCCGACTTGGCCGGGGACAAAGCCTTGGTCCTTGTACGGCTTTGATTGAGTCGCGGTAAAAAATTCGCGCGAAGATTTTTCCTTGGCCTCGGCGATTTCTTCCAGCGTCATCTCGGGAACTTTTTGGCAGGCGCAAAGCGCCGCGGCGCAAACGACCGCGCCCAAGGCGGCGGCGGCAGTTTTAGTCAGGAACCGATTTTTGTTTTTTGCGCGACGATTTTCCGCTTGCGACAACGTTCGCCCCCGATTACATTTTTTCCAAGAAGGGAACCAAAACCAAGTCCATCGCTTCTTTCATTACGTCAAGCGTTGACTGCGCCAAGAAAAGGCGCGCGGCCGCAAGCTCTTTTGACTCGGCGTTGATGATTGAACAATTTTGGTAGAACTTGCTGAAAAGCTTGGCCGTGTCGTACAAGAAAGCGGCCACAAGGCTTGGATCCAAATTGGCGGCGGCTTTTGAAACGATGTCCGGGAAAGAGCCCAATTGCTTTACAAGCTCCCATTCGTCGCCGCTAGTCAAAAGAGCGCAAGCCGCCTCGCTTGAGTCGGGAAGAACGCCGCTTTCTTTTGCTTTTGCCAAGATCGAAGAAATGCGCGCGCCCATGTATTGCAAGTAAGGGCCTGTGTTTCCGTTGAACGAAAGAGACTCTTGAGGATTAAAGAGCATGTCCTTAATCGGTGTCGCTTGCAGCATGTAGTAGTGAACGGCGGCGAGCGCGACTTTTTCGGCGACCGCGTCCGGGTCGTCCAATTCCTTGTCGCGGCCCTTCTCCTTTATTTCTTTGAGAGCGTCGGCGTGCAGGCTGTCAAGCAAATCGTCCGCGTCGACTACCGTTCCCTCGCGGCTTTTCATTCTTCCGCTTGGAAGGTTTACAAGTCCGTAGCTTAGGTGGAAAAGTTTTTGCGCCCAGTCAAAACCGAGCTTTTTCAAAATGTAGAACAAGACTTTAAAGTGAAAGTTCTGCTCGCTTGCGACAACGTAAACCATTTGGTTGAAGGGCCAGTCTTTGTGGCGGCTGATCGCCGTTCCGATGTCCTGCGTGATGTAGACTGACGTTCCGTCGGAGCGGAGCAAAACTTTTTCGTGGTCCTCTCCGTCCTTTCCTTTTCCAACGGCTTCGGTTACGTCAACGCGGGTGGAACCGTCGGCGGCCTTGAAAAATATTCCCATGTCAAGTCCGCGCTGAATCTCGTCCTTTCCCTTAAGGTATGTGTCGCTTTCAAAATACAATTTGTCAAACGAAACGCCGGTGCGCTTGTAAGTTTCCTGAACGCCGTTCAAAGTCCAATCGTTCATCGTCTGCCAAAGCGCGCGGACGTCCTTGTCTCCGGCCTCCCACTGAACGAGCATTTCTTCCGCCTTTTGCGCGGCTTCTGGGTGCGCGGTCTCGGGCTTGTCCTTTTCGCCCTTTAGGTACTTGTCAAATTCAACGTAGCAGTTTCCGACAAAGTGGTCGCCCTTGATTCCCAAAGATTCGGGCGTGTCGCCTTTTTCTTGGTGGAACAGTTGGTATGCCAGCATGCTTTTGCAAATGTGGACGCCGCGGTTGTTTATGATATTGACTTTGTAAACGTCGGCTCCAGCCTTCTTCAAAATGCGGCTAACGCTTTCGCCAAGCGCGTCGTTGCGCACGTGTCCAAGGTGCAGGGGCTTGTTTGTGTTTGGGGAAGAAAATTCCACCATTACGCGGCGGCCTTCCATCGGCTTTTTTCCGTCGGAGCCAATCGAGCCGTAATCGTTTTTTTGGTCCGCGATTTTTTTAAGGATGGAATATGTTTCATTTCCCTTGTTGAGCTTAAAGTTGATGTAAGGGCCAAGGTTCAAGATTTCGCCAAGATCGGCAACTTTTACGCCGCCGATTTCTTCCGCTCCATTAAGGATTTGAGCGACGCCGGCCGAAATTTGCGGCGGGCCCATGCGGAAGGTTTTTGCGAAGGCGAAAAGCGGGATGCCGACGTCGCCCATTTTTGGGTCCGGCGGATTTTCCAAAGTCAAAGAGGCCGCTTCCACGGCGGGAGCGTCGATATTTTTTTCTTGCTTGAATTGATTTAAGGCGGCGCAAACAGCCGCGCGGATTTGTTCTTTAATGTCTGCCATAATTGGCTATTCTACCATAAAAGGCGGCCCTTGTTCAATCGCGGACGGCTGGCGGACTGCGTTTGGCGGGCGGCAGTTGGCGGGCGTTTTTATTTTTCAATGGACAAATTGGAGTTTTTATGTTAGATTCTATGATATAAAGGACGGAACCCATGAAAGCGAAAATTTTATTTTTTGCCTACATCGCGCTCTGCTTACCGGCCATTTTTGGAATGGCAAAAAATAACAAAAAGACTCAAGCGGCTGGCGTTTTGGAGTATTACGGAAACGCCCCATTCGCCCGCCTTGGACTAAAGGCCCAGGACGGAACGCTCTACTACCTTGACGCGACAAAAGACGAACAAGAAAAATTAGGCAAGCTTCATGGAAACGCGGTGATTGTCGAAGGAACGCTTTTGGACGACCCCGCTCCGCTTGAAATGCCGAACGCTAGCGTTTTGCGCGTGAAAAACTGGAAAAAGAAATAGATTGGCAAGAGGAGTTTTTTAGAATGGACATTTTTGGACAAATCAAACGCTCATTCTTAGCCCTGCCCCTTTGCGCGATTCTAGCCCTAGCCTCCTGCTCAAGCGGCTCAAGCGGCGTAACCATTCCAACAGGTTTTTATCCCGCCAGCGGAATGACGCAAACGCAAATAGCGAACGATTCTGACGGCGCGATAACTATTTCGCCCACGACAAAAAAGCTGCTTTTAAGAGGCGCGGCTGGAAAGACAATCTACATGGCGCGCTCAAACATTTCAAACACGGCCATGGATTCCATATACTCGCGCTTGGCTAAAATAACCACAGGCGTTTCCGCAAGCGTTCAAAAAAGCGCGCTCTCCCTCCAAGCGGAAGAAAAGGAAATCGAAGCCGCCATTGTCTCGGGCTTTGAGACAGACCTAGAGAACGACCCCCACGCAAAGATTTGGAAGCTTTCGATGGACAACGTAAAAAAAGCGAAGGCTCAAAGGCTGATTTCAAAGAGCCTCGACCCTGGAGCGCAAAACGCGGTTATAAACTACGCGGTAGGCGAACCGGAAACTTTTTGGACGCTCAATCCAGAGACACTGTCGAATTTTACCCAAAGGACATTCAAGCTGCTTGTGTCGGAAGCCAACTACAACGTTTGGGTTGACGTCGATGACCAATACTACACGCCGGACACAACCGCCTTTACGACAGCCGCCCAAAATCTTGGAACAAATTTCATAAACGGCTACGGCCTTACAAGCCACCTTTACGGCCAGCCTTCCGACAAAATATACAACGAGGACTACAGCGTGTACGGCCCCATGTCCACGGCCTCAAAAACCGGATTAAAAATAAACATAATGCTTTACGACATGCTGACCGTCGGCAAAGTGTACGGCTTTGTCTACCACGGAGACAATTTCCACGGCGTAGAAGGAAGCAACGAGGGCCGCTTTGTATACATGGACAGCCAAACAACCTTAAACGCCCCGTTGGAAGCCTACTCCACCGCCCAGCACGAATTCTCGCATACAATCTCATACAACCAAAAGACGATTATTCACAAAAAGGAATGGACTTACTGGTACGGAGAGCTTTTGGCCATGATGTGCGAGGACATGATGCAAGCCTACTTTGGCATAAGCGACAGCGACGTTAACGACAAGCTGGGCAACACGCCAAAGGCGCGCCTTCCCCCCGCCAACTACAACAACGAATGGAGCTGCGGCCTTACAGGCCAAACGTCGGCGACATACGCCGCAACCTTCCATCTTGGCGCCTGGCTGGTAAGAAAATTCGGCGGCCCCAAGTTCATAAAGGAAATCGCGACCAACGCCTATGTTGACTTTGACTCCATTTTAGCAGCCGTAAAGGCCGCAAGCGGAAAAGGCTACACAATAACCTCGCTCTTGCAGGAAAAGGCCGGCGACCTTATGGAAAGGCAAAACAACGCGGGCTTTAACCAGGACGGCGTGACATACCCAGAAAACGCCAACTACACTTGCGCCTACAGCGACGCGAGCGGGGAACACACTTACCTTTACCCTGTCACAGCCATAAACTTGTGGGAACCTTTTTACGGATGGTGCGACTTGAGCAAGTATGCCGAGAACATTACAAACCAAAGCATTCCGTTTGACCAGCTGCCAGACGCCAACTTGTATAAAAAGGGTGACTGGAAAGACAACACGCCGACAACAGCCTACCTTGGCCCGCTTAAGTTCAAGGGAGGCAAAGGAGCCGCCCAAATCGGCCCCTACGGCAGCATGCTTTTTAATCTTGGAGAGGCCACGTCCGACAGCGTGACAATCGAGTTTTCCTTGCAGCCTAAAAGCGAATTTTTTAGAGACACGATCACAATTTACGTAAAGTGATTGGCTGGCAGGCCAAAAACGCCCGGCGGCGGTTGACAGCCCAAGCGCGGTTGACAAAGCCGGCGCCCAGACTTTTTTTTCGTTTTTTTGTAACTTTTTTTTCGCCCGTTTGCTTATATTACAGTTACAGGCAAGCAACAAAACATAATGAAAAACCTCCAGGGCGGCGGCTGATTTATCTCCTTTACAGCCGCCGCTTGTTTTTTGCCCCTCGTACCTTTGCAAGCGAGCCCAAAATCGTTGTTTCGAGGGGATTTCCGCGGCGCTTCGCTTGCGGGCCTGGCGCTCGACCCTCTCTAGACAAATTTTAAAAAGCGCGCTATTATTGTTCAATTTTTTAGATGAACGACACGACGCATAAGGAGGAAATTTATGGCGTATTTTTTTGAGGAACCGTCCCACACATTCGACGAGTATCTATTGATTCCGGGCTACACATCGGCGGACTGCATTCCTGCAAACGTTTCGCTAAGAACTCCGATTGTCCGCTACAACAAAAAGGCAGGCGAAAAGTCGGCGCTTTACATGAACATTCCGATGGTCAGCGCGGTAATGCAGTCGGTTTCAAACGACAAAATGGCCATCGCCCTTGCAAAAGAAGGCGGAATCAGCTTTATCTACGGCTCGCAGACAATCGCCGACCAAGCCGCGATGATCGCCCACGTAAAAATGTACAAGGCCGGCTTTGTTTCTTCCGACACCAACATCCGCCCCGACCAGACCTTGCAGGAACTTTGCGACAAAATCGAGCAGACTGGACACTCCACCGTCGCCGTAACGGAGAATGGCGAGCACAACGGAAAATTGATGGGAATCATCACCGAGCGCGACTTTAGAATGAGCCGCTGCAACCCCAGCGATCCCGTAAGCAAGTACATGACTCCCCTCAAGGACTTGGTAACAGGCCAAAGCGACATCACGCTTGACGAAGCCAACGACCTTATTTGGGAACGCAAAATCAACCAGCTTCCGATCGTAGACAAAAACGGCAACTTGCAATACTTGGTTTTCCGCAAGGACTACGCAAGCCACGAAGAGCACCCGCTGGAACTTTTGGACGACAAAAAGCGCTACATCGTCGGCGCCGGAATCAACACCCGCGACTACATGGAGCGCGTTCCCCTTTTGCTAAAGGCCGGAGCGGACGTTTTGTGCTTGGACTCGTCGGAAGGCTTTACCGAATGGCAGCGCCGCGCGCTTAAGGACATCCACGAAAATTTCGGCAAGGACGTAAAGGTCGGAGCCGGAAACGTTGTCGACGCCGAAGGCTTTAGGTTCCTGGCCGAAGCGGGCGCTGACTTTGTTAAAATCGGAATCGGCGGCGGCTCAATCTGCATCACCCGCGAACAAAAAGGCATCGGCCGCGGCCAAGCCACCGCTACAATTGAGGTTGCCAAAGCCCGCGACGAATACTACAAAGAAACGGGAATCTACGTTCCGATTTGCTCGGACGGCGGAATCGTTCACGACAACCACATAACCTTGGCGCTCGCGATGGGCGCGGACTTTGTAATGCTTGGCCGCTACTTCGCCCGCTTTGACGAATCTCCTACAAACAAGCTTATCGTAAACGGAAACTACGTAAAGGAATACTGGGGCGAAGGATCAAACCGCGCCCGCAACTGGCAGCGCTACGATTTGGGCGGCGCCAAAAAGATGGCCTTTGAAGAAGGCGTCGACTCTTACGTTCCCTACGCAGGAAGCTTGCACGACAACGTTCAAATCACCACAAGCAAAATCATCCACACAATGTGCAACTGCGGAGCGGTTTCAATCCCTGAGTTGCAGGAAAAAGCCAAGCTTACTTTGGTAAGCCCCGCAAGTCTCCGCGAAGGCGGCGCCCACGACGTCGTGGTAAGAAACACGAGCATTCGCGCGCAGTAATTTACGCAAGACAAAAAAAGCCGCCCAATCGGGCGGCTTTTTTTGTTTTTAAACCAGTCTTGCGAGTTTTGCCGATTTTCGCGAAGCGAAAAAGCGAGCCTTTCGGCGAGCTAGGCAAAACTCGTCACTAATTTGACCGCGAGGTCAAATTAGTAGCCCATTTCCGGATTCGGGGCGGGCATTGCAGGCTTGGGCTCGGGAATGTCCGTGATGGCGCATTCCGTTGTGAGCATTGTTCCCGCGATAGAAGCGGCGTTCTTAAGGGCGCTGCAAGTAACCTTGGCCGGGTCGATGATTCCGGCTTCGATCATGTTGACCCATTCGCCAGTGTAAGCGTTGTAACCTACGCCCTTTTTTTCGCTCTTGGCGCGGGCGGCGACAACCGCTCCGTCAACTCCGGCGTTGTCGGCAATCTGGCGAATCGGCTCTTCAAGAGCGCGGCGAACGATTTTGTATCCAACCTTTTCGTCCTCAGACAAGTCGGCGGGAATAGACTCCAAGGCCTTTGACGCTTCGATAAGAGCGAGTCCGCCTCCGGCTACGACGCCTTCTTCCAAAGCGGCGCGAGTGGCGGCGATTGTGTCCTCAACGCGGAACTTCTTTTCCTTCATCTCAGTTTCGGTTGTGGCTCCGACATTGATAACGGCTACGCCGCCGGCCAACTTGGCCAAGCGCTTTTGAAGCTGCTCTTTGTCGTATGTAGAAGTAGACTTTTCGATCTGGCTCTTAATCTCGGCGACGCGCTCGCTGATGGCTTTCTTTGCGCCCGCGCCTCCAACGATTGTAGTGTTGTCCTTGTCGATCTTGACAGACTTGGCCTTTCCGAGCATTGAAACTTCGGCGTTCTCAAGCTTGATTCCGACTTCCTCAGAAACAACCTGGCCGCCAGTCAAAATGGCGATGTCCTGCAACATGTCCTTGCGGCGGTCGCCAAAGCCAGGAGCCTTTACGGCGCAAACCTTGATTGTTCCGCGAATCGTGTTCAAGACCAAAGTGGTCAAAGCCTCTCCGTCAACGTCTTCGGCGATGATGACAAGCGAGCGGCCTTCGTTGGCAACCTTCTCCAAAATCGGGAGCAAGTCCTTCATTGTGCTAATCTTTTTGTCGTGAATCAAAATGTAGGGATCTTCAAAATCGGCTTCCATTCTGTCGCGGTCGTTGATAAAGTAAGAAGAAATGTATCCGCGGTCGAACTGCATACCTTCAACAGTGTCAACAGTCGTGTCCATGTTCTTGGACTCTTCGACTGTAATTACTCCGTCCTTTCCGACCTTCTCGATCGCGTCGGCGAGCATCTTTCCGATTTCCTCGTCGTTGTTGGCGGAAATTGTGGCGATGTGGGTGATGTCGTCAGCGCCCTTTACCGGCTTTGAATTCTTTTTGATTTCGGCGATTGTAGTCGCGACGGCCTTGTCCATTCCGCGCTTAACGGCGATCGGAGTCATTCCGGCGGCTACAGACTTGAGTCCTTCGCGAACCAAGGCGTAGGCCAAAACTGTGGCGGTTGTCGTTCCGTCACCGGCGTCGTCGTTTGTCTTAGAGGCGACTTCGCGAACGAACTGGGCTCCCATGTTTTCGAAGGGGTCCTTGAGCTCCACGTCTTTGGCGACGCTAACGCCGTCCTTTGTGATTGTGGGCGAGCCGTATTTTTTGTCAAGCATGACCATGCGGCCGCAAGGTCCAAGCGTTACTTTTACCGCTTTTGCGATTTGCTCCGCGCCCGAAAGCAACTTTCTGCGCGCGTCTTCATTGAACAACAACTGTTTTGCCATAACATTTACTCCTATAAATTCCTATACGAAATTTCCGTAGAAATTTTGTTGGAAGATTTTCTTTTTCTACTTATAAATTTAATAAAAAAAACGCGATTCGGCAAGTGGGAACGGAAGAATTTTTATATAGAATCTTTTTTCCATTTCCTATATAATACGAGGAAATGGAACTTCAAACCACGACGATACAAACAAAATCCGCGCAATGCGAATGCGCGATTTTTGGGAACGGAAAAAGGCCGCTGGTCATTTTGCCCGGCATCTTTACAAAAAGCCTGATGCCATTCGCGCAAGGCGTGGCCGACCGCTACCAAAAATTTTTGGACTCCTATAAAGTCTATTTGCTTGACCGGCCGTTAAATCCGCCGGAGACTTGCGACGCGGCCTTTTTGGCAAAAGCGGCGGCCGAATCCTTGGACGCGCTTGGAGTTAAAGGCGCCTGCGTCATAGGCATTTCCGCCGGAGGAATCGCGGCCCAAGCGCTTGCCGCAAGCCGCCCGGACTTGGTCGCAAAACTATTCTTGGGTTCCACCACCGCAAACACAAAAGAGGCCGCCGCGATCATTGGAGGCTGGGCGCGCTTGGCGGAAGAAGAAAAACTTTCCGAGCTTAACCAGGCCTTCGCCCAAGCGGTCTACACACCCAGCTTTTACGAGCGATATAAGGACGCGATTATGGCCTCCCTTGACGGAGCGACAAGCGCCGACCTAAAGCGCTTTTCAATTTTGGCGCTCTCCCTTTTAGGCTTTGACGCCGCTCCCCTGCTTGCAAAAATAAAATGCCCGATCCTTGCCGTTGGAGCCGGCCAAGACAAAATCTTTGGCGCGGACTCCGCTCCCCAAATCGCGCGCCTTGCCGGATTCTCCGCCCGCTCCTACGTTTACAAAAACTACGGCCACGCGGTCTACGACGAAGCCCCCGACTACCCCGACAAAATCCTTGCCTTTTTTGACGAATAAGCATATAATAGAAACCAAGTGGGGAAAAATGGAAATCGTAATTTACACTGACGGCGGATGCTCGGGAAATCCGGGACCTGGCGGCTGGGGCTGCGTGATTTTGGCAAACGGAGCCGAAACCCAGCTTTCGGGCGGCGAGCATGAAACGACCAACAACCGCATGGAACTTACCGCCGCGATTCAAGCGTTAAAATTTTGCAAAGACAATTACAGCGCCTCCGACGACGTCAGCGTTTTTAGCGACAGCCAATACGTAAAGAACGGAATCACAAGCTGGATAAAATCATGGAAAGTCAAGGGCTGGAAAAACGCGGCCAAAGAGCCGGTAAAAAACCAGGACTTATGGAAAGAGCTTGACGCGCTCGCCTCCTCCTTTAGCGACCTAAAATGGTCGTGGGTCAAAGGTCACGCCGGAATCAAGTACAACGAAATTTGCGACTCACTCTGCGGAATGGAAATTGAAAAGCACAGATAAATTTTTTGCGGCAATTTTTGTTTTCTCAACGATCTTCTTTTCTTGCGCAAAGGATTCTTCGCAAGACTCGGTTGACGCAATCTTAATAGAAAAAAAATCTTCAGCGCACAAATGGTTCGCGCTCAACAAAGACGGCTATCAAGAAGTTGACGCGCCGCAGCGCGCTTCGGCCGTGTTAAAAAAACCGTGGACCGAAGCCCTGCGCATTTCTTGCATGGGACAGTCAACGGAAAAAACTCCGCTGGACATAAGCCAAGGCGGCGCGCCAAGAATCTACGCGCTTACAAACAGGCTTGGCATTATCGTGATGAGCCAGGACTCAATAAAAGTTTTTAAAGACCCGCAATTTTTTGACGAACGCACCGCCGACAAGCTTGTCTTTATGAACGGCTCGCCGATTTATTCAGTTTATAGGAACAGTTACTTTAACGAAAAGATTTCGACCAACCAGCCTTTCCGCCCCTTCTTGATTCAGTTTACGGCGGACTCCGGCGTTTACTTTCCGATTTTGACTTACGAAAACTTGTCGCTTCCGACAAACTCCGAGGTCAACGATTTTTGCTGGGACGGAAAAGAATGGTTTTGCTCGATCAAAAACTACACGCAGACAGAAACAAATTTTTCTTACCTAAAGTTTAGGCCGGAGACCGCGCTGCTTTCCATCTCGCCCGAAAAAAATCTTATCGCGATCCAAAAATCTTCGGAAGACGAATTCCGCCGCGTGCGCTCGCCAAAAGATTTTTCGGCCGCTCCGGCGCGCGTAAAAAATTTACTAAAAGGCCTCCCCGCCGACTTTGACTTTTACGCGGAATGCAAGGATTCAGGCGGAGCGACAGCGCGGCAGTTCATCCATTCAAAAATAAAAAATCCAAACAGCATCGCTCGCGCGGTCGTTCAAATTAGCGGAACGTGGATCGGCGCGCTTTTTGAAGACGGAACCCTTTACTTGAACGGCGCCCTTTACGCGAACAAAATATTGAACAACTCAAAGAACTTGGCGCTGCGCTTGCCAAAACTCGCGCAAGGCTACAAGTACACCGACTTTGGATTTTCCGGAGCGACCCTCTTTGCCGCGTGGGAACAAACAGACTTTTACGAGACAGGCCGTTCGGGCTTTTTGCAAGTTGACCTAAAGCCGATTTTATACAAGGACGCTGAATGATGAAAACAAAAAAAGTTTTTTTTGCCGCGACGGTTCTCGCGCTTTTTTCGCTCGCCCCGCTTTTTTGTCAGGAAGGCGATTCCAGCCAAGCCCAAGAAGCGGGCGGCGGCAATCCTAGCCAAGACCAAAACGCGCAGGGCGGCTTTCAAAATCTTTTTGGCGGCTCCTACGTTCCGGCAAAAAGCGCAAAAGAATTTTGGTCGCAAGTTTCGCCCTTTGTCAACATTGGCGTGAACATAACGCTCAACACAGAAAGCAAGCTAAAAAGCGCTCCAAGTCCCACGGCCTTTTCTCTTGCCGTTGGCGGAATCTGGCCCAACAAAGCCTTTTTGTCATTCCAGCCGCGCCTAGCGTTTTGGACCAGCTACTATTTGTGGGACGGAAAGAACGCCCTTCCCGCCGAAGTCGAAAACCGCACGGCCTTTGTACTAAACTTTATGCTGGACTTGCCCGCCGCGGCCACATTTAGATTCCAAAAATTCCAAGTTGAGGCGGGAGCCGGCCTTGGCCTTTTGGCCCGCGCGGCTCTTTTGGCCAACGGAGTTTCGGAAAGCGATTCAGGCGCCAGTGGCAGCGCAGGCCAAGACAAGAAAGAAATTCAAAAATGGTTTTGGGGAAACGCGCGCTTTTTGTACATGGAACTCTTCGGCGCCTGGGAATGGAAGTTTACCGAAAGGATTGCGGCCGGCTTTGAGCTTAGGTACTACCTGCCCATCGGCTCCTTGGCCGACGGCCGCGGCTTGACCGAAAGCATCATCGCGCTTTCGGCCAAGTTGATTTTCTAATTTTTAGATTCCGTTAAAGTGCGTCTCAACTTTTTCCTGGACGTACTTAACAAAATCCTCAATCTTCATCGTCTGCTGTTGCAAGCCGCTGGACTGTCTAAAGCGGACTGCAACCGTTCCTTCGGCCTGCTCGCGCTCGCCCACAACCAAGATGTAAGGAGTCTTGTGTTCCTTTGTGATCATCTTGATTTTTGCCTTCATGTTTTCTTCCGACGTGTACGCGGCGGAACGGATGTCAGCGGCCAAAAGCGCGTCGTTGACTTTGCGCGCGTAGTCGTCAAAGGCGTTTGAAATCGGAACGACGGCAACCTGCTCAAAGGCAAGCCAAGCCGGGAAATTTCCGGCGTAGTTTTCAATCAAGATTCCAAGGAAGCGTTCAAAGGATCCAAGGACGGCGCGGTGCAACATTACCGGATGGTGCTTTTGGTTGTCCGCTCCGATGTAAGTCGCGTCAAGGCGCTCGGCTGACGGAAGCTGGTAGTCAACTTGAATCGTTCCGCACTGCCATTCGCGGCCAAGCGTGTCGTAAAGCTTGAACTCAAGTTTGGGACCATAGAAGGCGCCTTCCTTGGGCTGAACCTCGTAATCCAAACCGGCTTCGTGGCAAGCGTCGGACAGCGCTTTTTCGGCGCGCTGCCAAGTCGCTTCGTCGCCAACGTGGTCGTCGGGCATTGTAGAAAATTTCACGACCAAGTCGTCAAAGCCAAAGTCGTGATAAACGTTCCTAAGCAATTTGCAGAACTTGGCTACTTCGCTGCCGATCTGTTCCTCTGTGCACAAAATGTGGGCGTCGTCCTGAACAAAACCGCGAACGCGCATAACGCCGTGCAAAGTTCCGCTGGGTTCGTTGCGAACGTCGTGTCCAAACTCGGCAAGGCGGAGCGGCAAGTCTTTGTAAGAGCGCTGGCGGCTTTTAAAAATCTCAAGCGCGCCGGGACAGTTCATCGGCTTAATCGCGAACAGGCGCTTTTCTGATTCGGTGATGAACATATTTTTTTGGTAGTGGCCCCAGTGGCCGCTTCGCTCCCAAAGGGTTCGAGGCATAATGGCCGGAGTGTTGACTTCTTGGTAGCCGTCGCGGCGAACCATCTTGCGCATGTAGTCCTGCATGACGGTGTAGATTGTCCATCCGTTTGGATGCCAGAAAATCTGGCCCGGGTCTTCGGGGTCAAGGTGGAACAAGTCCATCTCAACGCCAAGACGGCGGTGGTCGCGCTTTTCAGCCTCTTCCAACATTTTAAGATAGTCTTTAAGGTCGTTGGGCTTTTCAAAAGCGACGGCGTAAACGCGGGTAAGCATCGGCCTGTCGCTGTCGCCGCGCCAATACGCTCCGGCAAGCTTAGTCAGCTTAAAGGCTTGCGCGTTGATTTCTTTTGTGTTTGAAACGTGGGGTCCGCGGCAAAGGTCGGTAAAGTCGTCCTGGGTGTAAGTCGTAATCGTCGCGTCGGCCGGAAGGTCGTTGATAAGTTCCGTCTTGTACTGGTGGCCGGCAAAAAACTTCAACGCTTCGTCGCGGCTAAGTTCCTTGCGAACAAAGTCAAAGTTTCCGGCCAAAATTTTTCGCATCTCTTTTTCAACAGCCGGAAAATCTTCTTCTGTGATTTTCTTTTCTTTAAAATCGATGTCGTAGTAAAAACCGTTTTCAATCGCGGGGCCGATAGCGAATTCCGCTCCCGGAAAAAGATGCTGAATAGCCTCAGCCATAACGTGAGCCAACGAGTGGCGCACAGTCTGCAAGTGTTCGTCAACTGCCATTTTTATTGTCCTTATTTTATTGGAGGGAACCGGGGCACTCGTTTTCCGCGTTGCGGGCGGCGCACCATGTTCCTTTTTTGAGCGCGGCTTGAACGTCGCCGCTCTTTAAATATTCGTACAAAAAGCCCGCGGCGAACGCGTCTCCGCAAGCGGTTGTGTTCACGATCTTCAAATTCTTTTCGGTGTCGGCCTCAAAGACCTTTCCCTTTTGCGCGGCGTAAGTCGATTTGTCTCCGCGCGTCACAATGAAAATCGTGTTGTGTTTTTTGCTTGCTGTCGTGAGGGCGGACTTTAAGCCCGCCACGCCACTCTTTCCTCCGAAGGTTGAAAAAAATTCCTCTTCGTTTATTTTTACTACCGTCGGCTCGCAAGCCTTTAACGTTCGTTTTAAGTCGTCTCCCCAAAAATCGACAAGAGTGATTTTTCCCGCGTCGCAAGCGGCCTTGCAAATGTCGCGCGAAAGGTCGTCTGGCCAAATCGCGGGCCGGCTTCCGGCAAGCAAAAGCGCGTCGCTGTCGCTAAGGCTTTCGTTTACCGCGTCCATCAATTCGTCAACTTTGTTTTGGGGCATTTTTTCAATGGCGGGCTCGCCTACGACCAACTCAGTCGTGGTCTTTGCCGTCTTGTCAAGAACAGTCCAACATTCGCGGGTGTTTCCGGGAATCGTCACGGGGCTAAGAAGGAGCGAATCCTTTTCGGCAAACTCGGTAAAGCGCTTTTGGTTCTCTTCGCCAAGCGGACAAACCACGCGCACCGATCCGGCCTCCAGCTGGTTCAAAACGCGCGCCGCGTTGACAGCCTTTCCCGAAGCCCACACCCCGTACTTTTCGGAACGGTTGACCTTATTAAGCATAAAAGTCTTGAACGAAACAGTCCTCTGAATCGTCGGACTCAAACAAACAGACGTAATTTTCACAATTTTCTATTATAGCGAATTTGGCCTTTTTGCGCAATATTGGGGAGAGGGAGGAGGAAGGATCAACCGTCAAGCGCGTTTGAGATTGCGTAGAGAGGGAAAACTTTTATGTCCTCGTATTCACAGAAATTTTCCAGTGAAGTCCGTATGCCGTAAGGCTTATGCTTTAGGGCTAAAAATTGACGCAAACTTTGCATTGAGCCTTTTTTGCTCGCCTTTACCTCTATCGGAATTATCTCTTGCCCGCGCTGAATCACATAGTCAACCTCCGCGTTGCTTTTGGCTTCCTCGCGATGCCAACAAAACAATTCGCCTTTCTCGTAAAAAGAGGCCGCCTTTACAAGCTCCGAGCCGACAAAGGTTTCGGCGACCGCCCCTTTGTTTACGACATCCAAATCCTCCGAAACAAGAATGTCCTCCGCGCTCAAGTTCAATTGACGCTGCAAAAGCCCTGTGTCAAAATAAATCATTCTTTTATAGTCTTCGCGGATTTCAGCTCCCAATGGAATGCCGTTTGCGGCCGTGTGAGTAACAGGGTGAACAAGCCCGGCAAGAACCAGCGTTTCCAAAGCGGCTTTTATCTGTTCGGTTTTTAGAGAAGGATCGGCCTTTTTGTAAACAAATTTACCCTGCCCTTGCTCGGCGACGGCGCGAAAGACTTCTTGGATTCTAGAAGCTGGAATTTTTTTCCGATACTTTGCAAAGTCGTCGTTGTATGAAATCAGCAAGTCGTTCTGAATCTGGCGGCACGACAAATAGTCGCGCTCATCGCGCCACTTTGCCACAACCTCTGGAAGCCCGCCTATAAAAAGGAAGGTTCGAAGTTCCTTTAAAAGCTTTTGGTGGAACGCTTGTTCAAGCGGTTTTCGCGGCGACGCATTTTTCATTTCGTCGGCAAGCGAATCCAAATTTTGCGCTTTTAAAAATTCCTCAAAGCAAAGAGGATGCATAAAAATGGAACGGACGCGCCCAACGCCAAAAGAAGGCAATTCCTCCAACGCAAATTCCAACAGAGAGCCAGCCGCTATCACATGAAGTTTTGGAAGCTGCTCGTAAAAATATCGCAGCGTCTCTATAGCCTTGGGGCAAGCCTGAATTTCGTCCAAAAACAAAAGAGTTTTTCCCGGCTCAATCGGAACGTTTTTTATGACAGATATTTTTTGAACCAAGTCTTGAACGGAAGAGTTTTCCGAAAAAAGCTTGGCAATGTCGGCGTTTTTTGAGTCAAGAAAATCAATTTCGATATAATGTTCAAAAGACTTTGCCAACTCACGGACGGCGCGAGTTTTTCCAACCTGCCTAGCCCCCCGCAAAAGAAGCGGCTTTTTGTCCTTCTGGTCCTTCCATTTGAGCAAAACAGCGTCAATTTTTCGCTTTAAGTAATCCATAGCCTAAATTGTAACAAAATGACACCGGAAAATCAAGAGAAATGGGCAAAAATGACACCGAAAAACAGGAAAATTTGGAAAAAAATGACACCGAAAACGCAAAAGTCGTCAAGAAAAGTGTAAATTTTATCAAAAAGTCGCCAAGAAAAGTGCTTTTTCATATAGTGGACAAACGCTCCGCCCGAGCAGTTTCTAAAGTATATTTGCCGTCTTTAAGAAGGCCATAGAGAAAATCCGATCAATACTCAATTGATTTTACAAACCAATCACGAAATGATATTTTACTTCGGCTATCCAAAAACAAATCATCGTCATAATTAATCTGTATATCTATCAATTCAGGCTTGTCAGCCCTTACAATAACATCACCTTCCTTAATTGCGTTTGCAGGGATAAAAAACAAATGAATCCTCCGTTTATCAATATCATTCAAAATCAGCCACCAATCCCCACATAAAAGATCTAGTTTTGGATTTGCCCAAAATTTTCTTCCGTATGAATTATTTTCAGAAGAAAAAGTAACATTACCTGATACAGGAAACCCACAATTTCTAAAAAGACGTTTTGCCATCGATTTAGTCATTGCATTCTCTTTACTGTTTGACTTTTCAATATTTGAAATATTGCTACAGTTTTGAGCTTGATTGTTTCTGATGAAACAACTTTTTTCTGGATGATTTTCTACAACTTCTTTTTTCTTACCCAAAATAGATTCATAATAAGTTATATGATCCTTCAATTTTTTCTGTATAGAATTATATTCTTTTTTACAGAGTTCCTTTATTTCATCAATATTTTTAACTTTATCAAAATAACCTGATTCCTTTTGAAAAGCCCTGATTTTTTGAATTCTTGTTTCTTTTTCCTCCTGCGTTCCTTTTGTTTCATATCTAATAAAATCTTCATAAGATTTTGCGGCTTTAGCAGAATTAGTTGTACGCGTTGTCACAATTATATTTCCATATAGATTCAAACCGACAGATTCTCTATTATGAGGAATTAAATGATCTAGTACCCACTTTCCGGTTCTATATTCAACTGAAATGTCTTCACCAGTATAAGGACATTTATAATCAAAATAGTCTACAGTTCTATCCAAATCCTCTTTTGAAAAACCACCCAAAAGGTCGCTTATATCACTGAGCATACACCTAACAAAAACATTAGCAGCATCTCCAGGATTTGTCCTCTTTACTGTCCCTGCCATTATATTTTTACCTCTAAATATATAAAAAATCTACAATTTGCCCCATATTTCCAATTACAATCCCATATTTTGCCAAAAAACAAGGATGTGACTCTCTTCTATATGATATTTTGAGTTTCACAATAGTCATAAAAATAAGGAAGAGCCGCTCTAATAAAGCCGCCACTTAAATAAGACTTTCTACCTTGTGAAGTTAAATATTTCAATAAATCTTTATAAAAGTTACTTCCCGAACAGGAAATCTCATACTCGTGGTCCTTTATACAATTTAAATCCTCCTTAGAGAATGTATTTATATCGATTTTTAAATAATTACATAAATATTGAATTGCGTTTCTATAAGACGTCCCCTTTCCTGAAGCTCCAATGCCTGGCGTCTCGCAATAAGACACAAAACCTTCTAAATACATATACACCTCCATTCAATGTGTTTCCACAACAAATATTATAACACAAAAGAGACAAAACAACAAGGACGAAACACCCCTCATCCAAACATCCGCGCCAGCGTCTTCCTAGCCATGCGGCGTGTTTTTCTTGCCGACAACCCAAATGGATTAGTGCGTAACTTCGAGCCGCTCATCTTTAAGATTTCAGCAAGCCACAAACGGCGCAGTCCGGCGTTATGTTCATACAAAACGCATCTTTCATTACAAGTACTCGTGCGCGTCCAATTCAAATGTTTTTCATCAACGCACTTATAATAGGCGTAGGAAACAAACCAGACCGCGCCAATTTTTGACAAAACGTCGCCACCTGCAAACTTGTATGAATGATTGACCATGACTTCCTCCCTCATAAAATAACAGCAACAAAAAAACACATCCTACCCTTCCAGCAACCTCACCATCTCCTCCCCAGCACCATGCTTCTTTGCAAGTTCCAACGCGGCAAAACTTTTATTGTCGCACAAAGACAAGTCGGCGCCCGTTTCTATCAAAAGCTTAGTGCATTCCGTTTCCCCTCTAATCGCGGCTTCCATAAGAGGAGTGGTTTCAACATTGTTCTTCTTGTTTACGTCAGCGCCCACCTCAACAAAAATTTTTGCAATGTCGTAGAGCCCCTTGATAATTGCTACGTTCAACAAAGGGTCTTCAAGGCGGCCGGACACGCAATTTATGTCGTGGTCATCATTCTCAACCGTCGCAAGGCCTTGGCTTCCACCGTGCGCACCTCCAGCCGCGTCATACCAAAGCGATCGCACACTTCCTTTATCGTATGGCATTTTCCGTCGTCAAGGCCAAAGCGCATTTTGAGGACGTCTTGTTCCAGCGGAGCTAGCGTGGACAAAACGCTTTTCAACTGTTCCTGCAACTCTTCGTAACTAGACCACATTTTTCGTTCCATAAACACTCCTTGCGGCAAAGCGCCGCTTTTCGACAAAACAAACTTGAATATTTTTCATTTTTCTTTATACCACACATATTCGCCTCTATATCCTTTTAAATAACTTGCATTGCTAGCGGCATTGCCCAAATCGAGCGAACCAGAATATGAATTGGAATACTTATAGAACCAATTTATGGCGTCTTCAAAAGCGACAGACGAAAGCGCCCCGCATCCTTCAAAAACCTTATGGGCTTCGCTGGAAGACTTGTAATTATTTCTCAATTCCGCCACGCGGCTTCCTATTGTCACAGAGGTAAGGACGGCGCAATTCTCAAAAGCCCCCCGCTCCACTATGCGAGCGTCGATTTTCACATCAACCAAGTTTGCGCATTTTTCAAAAGCAAAGTCGCGGATTTCGTTGACATTCGTCATTGAAATCCGGCTCATTTTTTCATCGTTTGAAAACACGCGAATTCCGATGGAATTAACATTTGCAAGAACAACAGACTCAAGATTCACATCATTGCAAAAAGAACAGCCTCCCACCTCTTGAATATTTTCAAGACAAACGGTCTTCAAGCTGTCGCAATAAGCGAAAGCGTAGCTGCCAACGGTTTTTGCATTCTTTATTGACAGATTCGTCAATGCTTTGCAGCCATAAAAACAGGAATCGCCTATTGTTTCAACCCCATCCAATCTTATAGAATCAATATTCTTGCATCTATAAAACGCCCTTGATCCAATTGTTTTTACGCTTGTCGGAATATATACAGAAGAAATCGCGCAATTCTTAAACGCATAACTACCTATAGTGGAAAGTCCATCTGGCAAAAGCAAGGACTTTAACTTCGCGCAATTCTTAAAAACAGATTCACTTTCGCTTGTCGGGCTTACAGCCACAAGACCGTGGCTTTTAGACAAGTCAAGCGTGATGTCTTTGTTCGCCTGCGCAATTTTTTGCGCCAAAGCCTCCAGGGTTGAATTGGAAATCTCGCCGCAAATTTTAACAACGCAAGAATCAAAAAGGCTTGTTAGATTTAAATTCTTTACAGTTTCATTTGTCGCTGCCACACCGTAAAACCACTTTGCGTAAAGCGTTTTTGCTCCGTTCACCATCACGTTCTGGCCGTCTTGATAAAGAATTTCACCGTCGGCAGATTCCGCCCAACCGTCAAAACTGTAGCCAGTTTCTTCAAACGCGCTTACGCTTAGCGCTTGCGGAACGCCGTAATAAAAATCTTGGCAAGGCATGTCGCCGCTTGCTCCGTTGGCGTTAAATGAGACGATGTATTTTTCGCGGTCGTAATAAATTTTCACCAAAGTCGAACCGTCGGCGGCGATTGTCTTCTGGGAAAAAGCTCTTGACGAAAACCCCTCGTATGATTTTGCGGCGGCTGCGGTTTGCGCGCCTTGCTTTCCAAAAAGCGTTTCCACGCCATCGCTTGCAAGTTCATAGCTGTCCAGCCGCGCCGTTTGCTTCCAATGCTCCACCTTATAGCTTGCGTTTTCTATTTCTCTCCAAACAGCGTATAGCGTTGCGTTCGCATTGGCAAAATAGGAATTGACGTCGCCATAAAGAGAAACGCCGTCAACGGTTGTCGCCCATCCCGTAAAAACGCAATCCTGTTTTTCAAAGGCGTTCGCTTTTAACGCTTTGGAAACGCCGTAATAAAAATCTTGCGCGTTCATTATTCCCGTTCCGCCGTTGGCGTTAAAGGCGACAATGTATTTTTCACGGTCATACAAAATCTTCACCACAGTCGAACCGTCGGCGCGAATTGTTTCTTGCGAAAAAGTTTTTGCGACAAAGCCTTCATAATTTTTTGCAAGCGCTTGCGTCAAATAATTTGTCTTTCCCGTAAGCGTCTCAAATTCGGCAAATTCATAAGACTCAAAATCCTCCGCTAGAGACGCGCTTTGCTTGTAATGTTCGACTTTGTAAAGCGTGTTTGAGCTTTCCGTCCATAACGCACGCAATGTTGCGTCTTCCGTCAATTCATAAGGAAACGAAATTTGTTTTTTTGATTCTGAATCCGCGCTCCAGCCTAAAAGCGTCCAACCATCTTTTGTTGACACCGGCGGGTCGGTTATTATGTCCGTGTCCATATCAGGAACTTCGCTTCCGCCATTTGTCTCAAAGCGAACATGATAAGTTTTAAGCCACTTTGCGTAGAGAATCGTGTTGCCAGCGGGCGTGAAAGGGAAGGATATTTGTGCGCCTGCAAAGGCTGCGTTTGAGTACCAGCCCATGAAACGCTCGCCTTCTTTTTGGGTTGTCGGAGCGGCTTCAATTTTATCAGTCCTGCAGGACGGAATTGCCGAGCCGCCGTTCGTTTCAAAATCCACTTTGTAAAGGCGCGTCGCTTCCACAAACAGAGGATTTTCGCAAGAAACTAAAAGCGAAAACGCCGCAATAGCGGCAACACAAGCAAAAACTCTTTTCATTCGTTCCTCCCCAAAGCTAAAATCTCATTCCCGCCGCGATTCCCGCGCCAAAAACATACGGATAGCCAAAGCGGATTTCCGGCTCTAAATAAAAGCCGCAAAACGCAATGCGGCAGCCTGCCCCCGCTCCGCCGTCAAATTTAGGACGCAATTCAGAATTGACTAGCAAAAAAGCGGCACCTGCTTGCGCCTCAACAAAAAAACCGGTGACAGGCTCTCCGCTCAAAGAGGCAAAATACAAACGGAACGCGGCCAATGTTTCCAAGGCAAAAACCTTGTTTTCTTTTTCGTGAATGTCATGGCTCACGGCAATTTTGGCTCCCGCGGAAAGCTTTCGGCAAAAAGCATAGTCAAACGAAAGACCTGCGGCCGGAGCGATTGATTCAATTGAATTTTTGTTGGCCTCGCAAAAAACCGCGAGCGAAGTTTTTTTAAATGACGACGAACGTTCCAAAAGCTGTTCCGCCTTTTGCGAATATTGAAAATGATACGTTCTTCTAAAAAGATAAGCGCCGGTTTTTACGTCCAACATTCTGACAAGCAAAGAGCAGCCGCTTTTGTATTCTTCCAATTTTCCAAAAAGAATGAAACTAGCCCCAAGCCGTTCCGCCGCTGAAACAATTGTCTTTTCGCTGACCACGCCGGAATTCTGGAACCGTAGTTCCTGTTCGATTTTACCCATGCGCTCGCGGGTAACTATTTTCATTCCGCGGCTTTCTTCGCTAATAGCGTCAGCCAATTGCTCGCGAACGTAAAGGGTCAGTTTTTTCGCGGGACTTTCAAAATCATCAATAGCCAGAACCGCTTTTGCAGAACATCTTTCGGTTATGTCAGAGGCGGCTTTTTTTATCACGCTGTCAATATCTTCCCGCGCGCGAGCCGCGTTCAAGCAAAAAAGAGAAAGGAATACAAAAACTAAATTCTTCGCTCTCACAAGCCCTCCAAAACTCAATTGAAAGATTCAAGAATAAAACGCTCGTCTAAAAGCGTTTCCAAGCCATGCAAGGCCAAACGTTCCTGCGTCTCCAAATTATACGCGGAAAACTTTTCGCATTTTCCAGCAAAAGAAACTGTCGTTCCGTCTTTTCCATTTATTGAAATTTCAATTTGGGGAACGCTGGAATAAATCGCGCCGCGTTCGCCGTCAAATCTACTTTGGTTCCAATCAACATTCGCGCGAAGCTCATAGATCCCGCCAAAGGAGGCGACCGCGATTCCATTTTGCGAAAGCAAATCCAAGATTTTTCCGCGAATTTTATTCCCTTTATCGCCAACCACAAAAACTGTAATTGTGGCTTTATTTTTTAGAGTGGACAAAAAGCTAAAATCGCGAGCGAACTTTTTTGCGAACGCGGTGAATGCTTCGCAACGCGCCGGATATATGACAAGGGCGTTTTTGTACAATCCAAAAAAGCCGTCATAATATTTTTTGGCCTTGTTCAAAAGAATGATTTTTTGAAGCGCTCGCGGTTCCAAGCGCGCAAGCTTGTCCGCATCCTCGCATTCAGACATGGCCACGTCAATCTTTTGCGCAAGAACATTCCACGCATCTTTCTTTACGATGTAAGCGCAAGCCGACCACTTGTTCCGCCTCTTGTCAAAACAACTTTTAGCGTAGCGAACGCAAGAAAGTTCAGCGCGACTCTCTGTAAGAACAGTTTGCGTGACACTCGTGTTTTCATAGCTGTTAGAACTGCCTTCCGCGAACTCCTGCCATGCGTTGATTTTTGCCGCTATGCTTTGCTCAAAAAAAGCGCTTAATTCCGCAAGCGCCGCTTTTTTCGCCGCGCTTTCAGACAAGCCTTCTCCTACAGCGGCTATGAAATTTTCCGGCGGAAATTGTTTTTCCGCATCCAACATCCATTTTGGCGGCGCGGCATAGCAAAGCGCAAGCCGAAAAACGCAAACAAAAAGAATTATTTTTTTCATGCTCGCCTCCCGCTAAAAAAAAACTGTCTGCCGCGCCGTCAAAACCAGTCTAGTCTTTTGCCGCAACCATCGTGTAGTTCATAAGGTATTTGATAAGGTCGTCGATAACCTTGTCATTTTCGCCATTGAACGCTTCCTTGATGTGCTTTGAATACATATCTTCGTCCATCGAATACACGACAATATAAGTGTACTTTGGCTCCGCGTCGTTCTTTTTTTGAAGCTTTGTGCGGCCAAGAACCCACCAATCAGTTTCTTTGTTCAAGCCGGCGACAGAAACCGCTGACGCGCGGGCTGAATAACGTTCGACAGTTTCCTCAACATCGGACTTGTCGCCCTGTGCGCGGCCGCCCACAAAATCTGAAATCCCCTGTTTGATGGACGCGCCAATTTCCGCGCGGGCGTCAACTTGATCTGCCCAAGTCTTTACAAAATCAAGATTAGGGCCGCTTTTTGAGACAACCCAAATATGCTTGTTGATGCCCAATGCCTTGCTCAAAGTTTTTTGATTTGGAGTGCCAAGCACTACGCCCACCCAGTCAGGTTGGGCAACGCCAAACGCTGTTCCTTTGTGCTCGATTATTTCCGTAGGGCCGGAAATTTCGTTCACCTTGGGAGCGCTCGCGCAGCCTGTACAAAAAAATGCAAACGCCAAAGACAAACAACCAGAAAAAAGAACAACAACCTTTTTCATACAAAAACCTCCTGTCGACTCTCCGACAATACCAAATATAACCCATTCCCAAGTCACGGGAATAGACTTCCTAATGCCGCGAAGCGGCATTACGATAACCATAACGCCCGCCCCTACTTGCCGTTATCTAAACGCCCAAATTCAAAATGCAATTCCACAATCTCATCTTTTCTTGAGCGATCTGAAACAACTTCATGGTTTCCATCCAGCGTCCAAATTCTTGTATAAAAATTTCCCGCCCGAATTTCAAGGCTAAACGGTTCCGCGCTTTCAATAGGTTTTCCGCAAAAAGAAATTTCGGCTATTGAGGCCAACGGAAACTTAAGCGGACAACTATAATTTTGCTCTTTGACATAAAGGTCTATCGCCACAAGATATTTCCCTTTGCAAAGTCGCGAAAAGGCGTACAAACCCCAATCATCCCAAAAAGAGACTTTCAACCGGTTAAATCTTTGTTCAAGCCCCTTATTGTCCGGCTCGCCCAAGATTTCCGACAAGTCAGAAAGTTTTGGACGTGCGGACAGCGCATGCCCCTTTATATAAATTACGCCGTTGCTATGGATTTGTATTCCGCTGGCAAAGTCTGCGTCTGAACGCAAAAAAGGACAAAAACTGAATGTTGAATACAATTTTGCAATCGGGCTATAATCGCTCTCCCAAATTTCTTCTCCAGCTCGATACTTAAAAGCAAGGGCGGAAACTTTGGAATCATAGCGGATCTCTTTTCCAAGTTCAAAGGCGATTCGCTTTGCTGCCGGCATTTCATGCCTCATGCAAACGCAAGTCACAATTGGAGCGTTCATAGTTTTTAAGTCATACTTTAGGCCTACAAGCCTATGAACGCCCTTGTCGTCCGCGACAAGAAAGTCAGAGGCCTTTATTTTTTCGCGCAGAAAACTTTGAATGGAAGTCGGTATCGAGCATAGCCTTTGACTTTCATGCAGAGAATAAAAACCGTTCATTGTTCCTCCTTGACAATTCAGCCTTATACCGTATAATATAGCCCATGTCCATTCCCAAGTCACGGGAACGAAAATAGTGCATAATGCCAACAAGGAGACTCTATGGCAATAGACTTTACCGAAAAAGCGAAGCGCTACCAGGCGATTGACCAAATAATCGCTTCTGGCCGAAAGCTCAAATGGAACCAAATAATCTCGGAACTAAAGACAGAATACGGCATACAGACAAGCAAAACATCGTTTTTCCGCGACATAGAGGACATGCAAGAAAAATACCAAGCGCCGATTGACACCGACTTTGAGACCAACGGCTACTTTTACACAGACCCAAAATACCGGCTCCCCCGCTTTTACACGGACCAAAACGCAGCAAAGGCCGCGCGCCTGATAAAGACGCTTATGGACAGGGTAAAGGGAAATCCGCTTTACAAGGAAGCGCAGGAAGTTTTTGAATCGCTCGCGATTGAAAGCCGCGATATTTCAATAGAAAACATCAAGATAAACAAAAAGCCCGAAAACGACAGAATCATTTTTGTGGGCGCGCCAAACAAGGACATTCCGGCGGAAACTTGGCGCCTTATCGACAAGGCCTTGCAAGAAAACCTTGTCATCACCTTTGACTACAAGTCGCTCACAGACACAAAGCCCAAAAAGCGCCGCGTCCAGCCCTGGCAACTGATTTACGACAACGGCAACTGGAACTTGCACGCGCTTGACGTGATAAAAAACGGAAGGCGCCGCTATTCGCTCAGCGAAATGAAAAACATTCAGCTTACAAAAGAAGTCTTTAGGCTGCCAAAGGACTACGACTTTAGAAAAATGACGATGGGCTCCTTTGGCTGCATGTGCCACGACACAAAGCTTGACTACAAAATTCACTTGCACGGCTACGCGGCGCGCGTCTCAAAAAACCGCGTCTGGGGCGAAAATCAAACTATCGTTCCCGACAAAAAAAATCCCGGCCCTGACGGTGACGGAATAATTTTGTCTTTTACAAGCAACCAGCTTTTTGCAATCCAGAGCTGGGTTTGGAAATGGGCCGGCGAGGCTTGGCCAATCGAGCCCAAGGAACTTGTGGAAGACTGGAAGGAAAGACGAAAGCGCGTGAACGAAGTGAAGGTATAATACCAGCAAAAAAAACGCTTCCCCTCCCCGCATCACCCCCTCACGCACCTAACCCTGTGTCCCGGCGCAACTTCCCTTAGCGGCGGGAGCGCGGCGGAGCATTCGGACTTGGCGTGGGGGCAGCGGTGGGCAAAGGGGCAACCGTTTTCTTTGGAAAGAACGCTGGTCACTTCTACGCTGGAGGCTTGGGCCTTGCCTTGCGCGCCGTCGAACAAAACTTTTGTGTATGGGTGGCGGGCGTTTTGGAACAAGGTGGCGGCGGGAGCTTCTTCGACAATCGCGCCGCGGTACATCACAGCGATGCGGTCGCAAAACCAGCCGGCCACTTTTAGGTCGTGCGTGATAAAGACAAACGAAAGGTTCTTTTTTGCGCGCAAGTCTTGAAGCAAGTTCAATATTTGTCCTTGGATCGAAACGTCAAGCGCGCTTACAACTTCGTCGCAAATCAAAAGCTCGGGGTCCATTATCAAGGCGCGGGCGATTGAAACGCGCTGGCGCTGGCCTCCTGAAAATTCTGACGGGCGTTTTTCCAAGTGGCGTTCGGCAAGCCCTACTTCCGCAAAAACTTTTTTGGCTCGCTCGCGCAATTCTTCCGCGCCGATCTTTTTCGGCGAAAACTTAAAGGCGTCGGTAAGAACGGACAGCGTTGTCATTCTAGGATTTAGGGAACGCGCGGGGTCCTGGAAAATGTATTTTACGCGCCGCCTGTATTCAGCCAGCGCCTTTTTTTTATAGTCGAATATGTTTTGGGGAGGAACGGATTCCTGGCCGGAAAGGCCGCCGCCCGCGCCTTCTTGGGCTTGCGATAAGGCTTGCGAGCCGGCGGGGTAATACAAAACGCGGCCTGCAGTCGGCTCGTACATGCGAACAAGCATGCGCGCGGTAGTGCTTTTTCCGCAGCCGGACTCGCCTACGATTCCTAAGGTTTCGCCGCGGCGCAAGTCAAACGAAACGTCGTTGACCGCGTAAACCAACTGGCCTTTTTTGGCAAAGAAGCCGGCTTCCAAATCAAAACTCTTGAACAAATTTTCGGCTCGCAAAATCAAGTCGCTCATGCTTTGGCCTCCGCTTCTTTCCAGCAAGAATAATTTTGCGCCTTGCATTCTTCTTTGACAAAAGAGCAGCGCGGCTCAAAGGGGCAGCCCGGCGGCGGATTCTTGGGATCGACAACGCTTCCCGGAATAGAAAGCAATTTTTGATCCGTGTAGCTCGTTCCAAATTTTGGAAGGGCCGAGAGGAGCGCTTGCGTGTAGGGATTTTTGGGCCGCTGGCATACGTCAGCCGAGCTTCCCTCCTCCATTATTTTTCCGCCGTACATGACGATCATTCGGTCAGAGATTTGCGCCACCAAGTCTATGTTGTGCGAAATAAAAATTATCGAAAGGCCGCGCTTCTTTTTTAAGTCCAAAAGAAGGTTCACGATTTGCGCTTGAATCGTAACGTCAAGCGCGGTGGTCGGCTCGTCGGCGATCAATAGCTCCGCGTTTTGCGCCAACGCAAGCGCGATTCCAATTCTTTGCAACTGGCCGCCGGAAAATTGGTGGGGATAGTTCTTCAATCGCTTTTGCGGATCGGGGAGTCCTACCTCGCCCAAAATTTTTGCCGCGCGCTCGTCGCTTTCTTTTTTTGTGATTTGAGGCTCGTTGTTTTTGTAGAGTTCGTAAAAGACAGAGCCGACGTTTTGCAAGGGGTCAAAGGAACGGCCCGGCTCCTGCAAAATAAGCGCTATCTTTTTTCCGCGATATGGACGCAGTTCCTTTTGGCTTAGCGCGGTGAGTTCCGTTCCGCAAAAAAATATTTTTCCTGACACGCGCGCGTTTGCCGGAAGCAAGCCAGGAATGGCGGTTGTGCTTACGGACTTTCCGCTTCCCGACTCGCCGACGATTCCAAGAATTTCTCCGCGGCGGACAAAGTAGCTTATTCCGCGGACGGCGCGGGTGGCGCTTTGCCTTGAGTCAAGGCTTTCAAAGTCCACGCGCAAGTCTTGGATTTGCAGCAGGACGTCCGAGGGAGCGGCGGCCGCATTATTGTCTTGCTCACGATTTTCGTCGCCGGCAGTTTCGGTCTTGCTAGCAGTCGCAGCCTTCATCGCCTTCTTTCTCTTCCACGTGGGGAAGACGGCGTGGTAGGGATCGTAGTAGTCGCGCAAGGCGTCGGCCAAAAAGTTAAAGGCCAGCGTCGTGGCAAGCAAAAGCCAAACGGGATTCAAAAGCCAGGGGTAGCGGCTCAAGTTGCTGAGCGTCGATATTTCCCTGTTGATCATGCTTCCCCAGCTTACGGAGGGGTCGGCGATTCCCAAGCCCAAGTAAGAAAGCGTCGTCTCGCTCATGATAAAGGCGGGAACGCTAAGAGCCGCGCTTACAATCAAAAGGCTTGAAATCTGCGGAATGATGTGCCTAAAAATTATCGCAAGGTCGGGAACGCTTTCCAGCGCGGCGTTTTGGACAAAGTCTTCGCGCTTAATCGCGTGCACCATGCCGCGAATCGTTCGCGCGCTGCCAGGCCAGCCGACAAGCGAAAGGATCATCGTGATTATCATGTACGCCGTTCCGCTGTCCAACTTTGAGTTTAGCAAGGAACGCAAGAACAAAATCAAGTAGAGCGACGGAACAAGCATAAAGAATTCGGCAAAGCGCATCACAGCCCAGTCAGTCTTTCCGCCGTAGTAGCCGGCGGCGCCTCCCAAAATCATCGCAAGCAGCATGCTTACGGCGGTGGCGACAAAGCCGATTGTGAGCGAGATGCGGCTTCCGTAAACCATTCGGCTGAACATGTCGCGGCCCAAGTTGTCCGCGCCCAAAAGATAAACAGGATACGCGCCGTCTGTTCCAAACAAGTGGCGGTCGCAAGGAATCGTACCGAACAATTTGTATGGCGAGCCTTTGACAAAAAACTTTACCTTGTGTTCCGCTCCTTTTACAAAAGCGTACTTCCAATTTATCATGCTGATGGTCTTGGCTTCTTTTGCCACAAGGCCGTTTTTTGTAAAGCGAATGTTAGCCGGATGGAAAGTGTTCTCCTCAAAGGTGAGCGTGGCGGGATACGGCGCCACAAAGTCCGCGAAGATCATCGTAAAATACAAGAGCGCCAAAACGATTACGGAAGCAAGCGCGAGCGGCCTAGTCTTTATGTAAGCGAAAAATTTTTTCATCGGCTTAGCCCTCCGCTCCGTAACGAATGCGGGGATCGACAAGCGCCAAGCAAATGTCGCTTACCAACATTCCGACCAAAACAAGCGCGGAGATGAACATTTCGTCCGCCAAAACCAAATTTATGTCCTGCTGCAAAACCGCGTCGTACATCAAGCGGCCGATTCCAGGATAGGCAAAAATAATTTCCAAAACAAGAGAGCCGCTAAAAAGTCCGGCCAACAAATTGGCGCTTCCGGTGATGTAAGGGTTCAGCGTGTTGCGGAAGGCGTGGTTAAAGTAAACGCGTTTTTCGCTGATGCCCCGCGCGCGCAAAGCGAAGATGTAAGGCAAGCCCATTTGGTCAAGCATCGTCGCGCGGATCATGCGCATCGTTCCGCCCGCTCCGCCCAAAAACGCGGCAAGCAGCGGAAGAAAAACATGGCGGCCATAGCTAAAGACAAACTTTGCGGGAGCCGCTTCAAAAGGAAAGTCGGGATACGCGGTGACAGGAAAAAGATGCGTAACGCTGGCGAAAAGCTGCAGCAAAATCAAAAGCAGCATTCCCGGAAAGGCGTTAAAAAACAAGGCAAAAAAAGTTACGCCAACATCCAAGCGGCTTCCCGCCTTGCTTGAAAAATAAACGCCAAGGGCAAAGCTTGCCGTCGTGATCAAAAGCAACGAAATTAAATTTAAAAGCAAAGAGTTCCACAAGCGGGAACGGATCAAAAAGCCGACCGGCGCGCGAGAGATGAGGCTTACACCCAAATCGTGGTGGACAAAAACGCGTTTAAGCCACTTGGCGTACTGAACGTAAAAGGGCTTGTCGATTCCAAGCTCGGCGCGCAAGGCGGCCATTTGCTCGTCCTGGAATTTATTGTCGCTTGCGGCAACGTTTTTTGCGCCGCCCTCGCCTTGCGCTCCAGCCATAATTTGCTGGGTCATCATTTGGTCAACGATGTCGCCGGGAGCCAGTTCCATCAAGCCGAACATCGCAAGACCCAGCAAAAAAAGCAGGGCCAACATCGTGACAAAGCGGCCGGCAATAAATTTGACAAGAGGACTCATTCTAGTTCCTGCCGTTGTACTTTATCGCAAGCATCGTAAGGTCGTCAAACTGCGGCGCGTCGCCGACAAACTTGTCAACCTCGCCGCGAACCACTTTTAGCAAATCGGCGGGGGCGGCTCCGGCGTTTACGTTAAGGGCTTTCTCCACGCGCTCAAATTCAAACAATTGGTTTTGCGCGTTTGTCGCTTCGGGAACGCCGTCGGTGTAGACAAAAAGCGTCGCGCCTTTTTCAAGCTTTATCTCGTAGTCAGTGTAAGCCATTCCTTCCATTCCGGCCAAGACCAAGCCGCGCTTGTCCTTTAAAAGCTCAAAAGGCTTTCCGGGCTGGCGGATTGCGGGATATTCGTGGCCGGCGTTGGAGGCGGTGACGACTCCCGTGTTCAAGTCCAAGATGCCAAGCCAAACGGTGACAAAAAGGCTCGCGTCGTTTCCTTCGCACAATTGGTTGTTAGCGTCGCGCAAAACTTCCGACGGCTTTGGAACGCTTCCAAAAAGCGCGCGGTTCTTTATTACCGTTTTGGAAATCGCCATGAAGAGCGCTGCGGGAACGCCTTTTCCCGAAACGTCGGCGATGACAAGCGCCAAGTGGTCTTTGTCGATGAAGAAAAAGTCGTAAAAGTCTCCGCCGACTTCCTTGGCCGGATCCATCGAAGCGGCAAGCTCAAATTCCGCGCGGCCGGAAAATTCCGGCTCAACGCGGGGCAGCATCGCGGCTTGGATTTGCGTGGCTACGTTAAGGTCGGCGGAAATGCGCTCGTTCTCCTTTGTTTCGACAAGCAGCTTTTGCATGTATTCCTTTGTGTCGCTAGCCATCGTAACCAACGCGTTTGAAAGGCTTTGAATTTCGTCCTGCGTTTTGATATTGGGGTCTTCAAAGTTGAGGCTTTGAACGTCGTCTCCGCTGGCCTTTGAAACAAAGTCAACGGCAGAATTTTGAAGGGACTTCAACGGGTGAATCAAGCGGCGGTTGAGCCAAAGAATAAGAACAATGATAAAGATCGCGGCGCAAATAAAGCCGGCAATAAGGATGTTAAGCGGATAAATTCGAATCGTCGCGTCGATGTCGGACATGTTGATGTCGACGCTCAAAACGCCCAAGGGATTTCCAATTGAGTTGCGGATGACGATTGAAGTTGTGAACACGCTTCCCCACTCGGTTTTGTTGGGATAATACCAGTATTCGCCGGGCTTGCTATTCTTGTAAAAATTCAAATATTCCCTGGCCACTTCGGCGGGAAATTCCGTTCCGCTCAAATCGCCCAAGCGGTTTGTCATTCCTTTGGCGTAGTCCGCTTCAGTGTTGCCGGTGCAAATGTATTTCATATTGTCTTTGTCGTTGTCGTTGAGCGGTTCAATCATGTAAAGCCAATCAATTTCGGTGTTGCTCTTTATAAAGTCAAGATGGTCGCTCAAAGCCTTGTGCGCGGCGTCTTGCCGTCCGGCGACAATCGAAATTTCAACTGCGTCCCAGTCAATGCCGTTGGCCGCCAAATTCAAAACGGCTTCCTCATAATCCATATATTTTTGGCTCATGCCATTATAGTAAGTTTTGTAGCCGATGATTCCAAGGCAAACGCTAAGCATGATCGTAAAAATTTCAACCGCAATCAAAAGGCTTGTTTGCAATTTTTTCTTTGTCTTTTCCATAAAAGCTTTCTCCATGTATAAATTCTATTTGCTTCTCTTTGTCAAATTAACTACAACGTGAGCGACGCTTACAAACGCCAAGACGATCGCAAAGACGACTGTCGAGGCGCCCACGCTCCTAGAAAGGAAGACGGCGCCCATAACGGCAGGACCGAATGACTGGCCGATAAAGTCGGTGAAGTTGAAAATTCCCATCGCTTCGGGAACGCCGTAACTCTCGCACTCTTCGAGCATAGAGAATTGCGCCTGCTGGACGGAGCGGCCAAAACCGTTCGCCAAGCCCAAAAGGAAAATCGCGGCGAGCAAGCCGGCAAAGGTTCCCGTCAAGGCAAAGGCCAAAAGCGCCGCCGCGCTCAAGACAACAGCAGCGTAAGGGCTTACAGGGCCTGTCTTTTGGATAACCCATTTTGTAAGTCCGTTTCCTAAGTATATTGCAAAAATCGAATAGAGCATCATCAAGGCCGCGACCAAAACTTCGCTCAAGCCGTTGGCGTCGGAATAAAGGGGCAAGTAATAGTAAACAAAGCTTCCCATCAAGGCAAAGGGCGCTTGGACAAGAAGGATGTAAGACCAAACCCGGCGGTGGCGCATGAAGCCCAAGATTCGTTTGGCGTCCGCCTTTTTCTTGCCATCTTCCTTAACCTTTCCAGAAGCGAGGCCTAATGTTTTCCAAAAGCCCACAAAAATCAAGGCTGTCACAATCCACATGACGGAAACCAAGGGGAAGATCAAGCGGCGGCCCATGCTTGAAACAAGCGCGGCGCCGCACAACATTCCAAAGTTGATTCCCGAAACTTGCGCTCCGTTGTAGGCTGTGTAGCCCGAAGTTCTGTTCTTCGCGTCCGGGATTTGCGAAACCATGAGGTACAGGGAATTTGTCGTAAGTCCTACGCCGATTCCGTCAATAATCAAAGCCAAAAAGAGCGCGGCGTAATTTGTCGGAAGGACAAAAATCAAAAGGTTGCTCAAGGCCGAAAGAACGGCGCCTATTACAACAATTTTTCGGCAGCCGGCGCGGCGAATGAAGCCCTCGCAAAAGAGCGCCATCAAGCCGATTATAAATAGGTTCACCGAAATAGGAAGCGCCGCGGCCAAGTTTCCGCCCGCATCGCCCAATGATTCAAAGGCGCCTTTTGCTATTACCATAGGCAAGAAGGTTGTCGTCATATTGTAGGCGGCAAAAAGCGCGAAGACCATTATGCGTATGTAGTAATGGGGGAAAGTTTTTTCGACCTTTTCGCCGCGCGCGATTTTCTTTTCCTCGTCCATTTGCGCCTGGGACTTTGAAAGAATGTAAGAAAGCGCCTCTCCCATCGCAAGCCAAACAAAAATCAAGGTGACTACGATTCCAAGCAAGACATTCTTTTTCATGTCGCTGATTTGGTCGGTCAGCATAAAGTTTTCGGTCATTACCGAAACGACACCGCAAACGCGGCCAAAGTCGTTCACAACCGGAACAGA